>Ga0209006_10000199_pt1 | contig 61789 bp, 53 predicted proteins | sample JacPin_JW_Ref_O2_FD_188567 | JGI IMG/M metagenome (GOLD analysis project Ga0209006, IMG submission 188567) | Forest soil microbial communities from Algoma, Ontario, Canada - Jack Pine, Ontario site 1_JW_Ref_O2 (SPAdes) (version 2) | ecosystem: Environmental > Terrestrial > Soil > Boreal...
CCGTGCGCAACGCCGATCTGCCGCTCATCCAAGCCATCGGGCTGACGTACTGCATCGTCGTTCTGATCATCAATACGGTAGTTGACGGTCTTTACGTGGTGCTCAATCCGAAGCTGCGGTTGCGTTGATGGCCGCGCTCGCCCGTTCGCTTCGCTCGCCGCGCGTACTCATCGCGCTTGTCATGATCCTCTGCATTCTTTGCTGCGCCATTTTTGCCGGTCTGATCGCGCCGAACGACCCCGGGGACCAGAATCTGCTTTCGATCCTCGTCCCACCGACCTGGTCTCCAGGCGGCGACCCGGCTTTTCCGCTCGGGACTGACAGTCTCGGCCGTGACGTGCTCTCGCGGCTCATCTACGGCGCGCGCACCGCGATGTTGGTAGCCTTTTTTGCTTCGCTCGGCGCGATGATCATCGGCACCGTTCTCGCGCACATCTCCGGGTACTTCGGCGGCACGGTCGATTGGATCATTGGCCGGCTGGTCGACGTCTGGATGTCATTTCCGCCGGTGATCCTTTCGCTCATTTTGATGGTCGGGCTCGGCGTCGGTCTTGACCGAGTGATCTTGGCCATCATTCTCGTCGACTGGACGCGTTTCTGCCGCGTGTTGCGCAGTGAAGTATTGATCGTGACCCGGCACGATTACGTTGCCGCCGCCCGGCTGCTCGGCTTCACCCATTGGCAGGCAATCGTACGAGAGGTATTGCCGGCAACGTTGCCGCTTCTGATCACGCTCATGAGCCTGGAAATGGCGATCGCGGTAATCGTAGAGGCCATCTTGTCGTTCGTTGGTCTGGGCGTCGGCGCCAACCAGCCCGCCTGGGGGCAGATGATCGCTGACGCCCGGCAATACGTCTATCAATCGCCGTGGAATTTGCTGCTGCCGGCACTCGCGATCTTCTTCACGGTGACGGCCTTCAATCTCCTTGGCGACGGGCTGCGGCGCACACTCGACGTGCGGCTCTCTGAAAGCGGGCGCTAGATCGTGTTTGCATTACAGGCGCTGGATCTGACGGTGACCGCGCGAATTAACGGAGCCGTGGTACCGGCCATCCGCGGGCTCTCGTTCGAACTGCCGCCCGGAAAGATTCTCGGCTTAGTTGGAGAATCCGGCGCCGGAAAATCCATGGTCGGGCGTGCGATCGCCCAATTGCTCCCAACCGGCTTTGCCATCACCGCTGGTTCGCTTCTGTTCGAGGGCGAGGACCTGATGGAAATGCCGCCGCCGCGGCGCCGCGCCTTACTCGGCAGGGCAATTGGATTTATTCCGCAGCAGCCGATGACCGCGCTTAATCCGGTGATGACGGTCGGCGCGCAATTCGATGAACATTTGGCGCGGCTCGGCGAGGGCGATTACGTGGAAAGGCGAAAACGCGCGATAGCGGCGCTCGCCGCCGCGCACCTCCGCGATGCTGGTGGTTTGCTTGGTCGGTACCCGCATCAATTGTCCGGCGGGATGCTGCAGCGTGTGCTGATCGCCTTGGCCTTTTCCAGCAACCCGCGCCTCGTTATCGCCGACGAGCCGACGACAGCGCTCGACGTCACCATCCATCCGCAAATTCTCCGCCTGATCGCGGAAATGCAGCGCGAGCACACGACCGCCATCATTTTCATCACCCACGACCTTCGGCTCGCCGCGCAACTGTGCGATCAGGTGGTCGTGATGTATGCCGGCCGCGCGATCGAAAGCGGCCCTGCGCGATCGATCCTGTCGCGACCGGCGCATCCTTATACGCGCTGCCTGCAGCTTGCCAATCCGACTATGCACAACGAAAGGCGGGCTCTCTATGTAATTCCCGACCAGATGCCGAGCCTGCGACAGCTGCAAAAGATGCCTGGCTGCCATTTCGCGCCACGCTGCCCGCTGGTCGTGGAGAATTGTCGACGCATGGATCCTCCAGAGGTGTGGATCGGTGCCGACCATCGAGTCGCCTGCCTTCGCGCGGCGGATGTAGCAGCCATCGCCACTATCGATGAGGCGACGGCACCGCCGGAAATATCGGCTCGTATCGTCCTGCAGGTTGAGAAGCTGCAGAAGCGCTACAGAATAGGCGACAAATTGTTTGGCGGCACACGGCTTGTAGAGGCGGTAAAGGGCGTCTCGTTCAATATCGCTGAAAATGAATTTGTTGCGCTGGTCGGCGAGAGCGGTAGTGGCAAAAGTACCATCGCCAAGCTTCTGGTCGGACTCGAGCAGCCGTCGGGTGGGCGGATCCTACTCAACGGCGACGACTTGACCGATCCGTCGTTGCGCAGTCTCGTCCGCCGCGCCGCCAGCCTGCAGATGGTGTTTCAGGATCCACAATCGGCGCTCAACCCTCGACGGCGCATCGGCCGCATTATCACGCAGGCAATGGAAGCGGGTAGCCGCCACTCTACTTGGCAGGAACGACTGACACGAACAAAGGAATTGCTGGCTGAAGTCGGCCTATCGGAGGATTTCGCCACGCGTCTTCCCGGTCAATTGTCGGGCGGGCAGCGCCAGAGAGTCAACATTGCCCGCGCGCTTTGCAATATCCCCAAGGTACTCGTTGCCGACGAGATCGTTTCCGGACTTGATGTCTCTATTCAAGCGCAACTCTTAAATCTTTTGGCGCGATTGCGCTCCGAGCTTGGCTTCGGAATGCTTTTCATTTCCCATGACCTGTCGGTGGTCCGCCACCTGTGCTCTCGCGTGCTAGTGATGTATCGCGGAGAGATCGTCGAACAGGGCCCGATTGAAGCGGTCTTCTCCGACCCGCAGCATCCACATACGCGCGCGCTCGTCTCATCGGTGCCTCCGGATGACCCGCGAGCGGGATGGCCAGCCCTCAAAGTCGCTTTGGCCGAATACTGACTTTGAAATGAGGAGGTGACGCATGTCTCAGGACGCCGCCGACATGCTTGCGGTCGAGTTCGATGCTTATGGCGGCCCGGAAGTGCTCAAACTGCGCCGCCGGGCGGCGCCGGAACCGGGCCCCGGCGAGCTGTTGGTGCGGGTACGTGCGGTTAGCATGAACCCGGTCGATTGGAAAATCCGGTCGGGAATGTTGCAAAAGTTCTTCCCGGTGACATTTCCGGTCGTTACCGGCCGCGATGGCGCCGGCGAGGTCGTCGGTGTGGGAAGTGGCGTCGACGCGACCCTCATTGGCACGCGTGTATGTTTCCTCGCGCCGCGCGGAATAGGCACGTGGTGCGAAAGGATCGCGCTACCCGAAGCGGAGGCGGCTCCTTTCCCTGATTCGCTATCTTTCGAGCAAGCCGCATCGTTGCCGCTTGCCGGCATCAGCGCGTGGATAGCGATTGTCGAGACCGCGAATGTCACGACCGGTATGCGGGTTCTGATCCATGCCGCGGCGGGCGGCGTAGGTAGCTTGGCAGTGCAGCTTGCTCGCATTCGCGGCGCCGAGGTGATCGCGACTTGCTCGCAAGCCAATGTTGATTACGTCCAATCGCTGGGCGCCGAGGCGGTCGCCTACGACCGCACGCCATTCGAAGATGTCGTACGCGACGTTGACGTGGTCATTGACGTCATCGGCGGCGATGTGCACCGGCGCAGCTACCGCGTCGTCAAGCGCGGTGGCATCATTGTCTGTCTTCTCGCGGCGCCGTTCGAAGATCTGGCAGCGCAGTACGGCGTTAAGGTGATGGTGCCGCAGGTCCTCTCAGATCCGGCGGCGTTGAAAGAAATCATTACGCTTTTCGCCGCTGGCGAGCTAAAGCCGTGCGTCGAGCAGATCCTGCCTTTTTCAGACTTCGCCAAGGCGCAGGAGATGTCGCAAACAGGTCACGCGCGCGGCAAGACGGTTTTGGTGTTGTAGCTTCACGCCGTTCTTACGCCCGCCTCACGCAGCATCGGCAAAACGCAGTCGATGAAATATGGCAACTCGTTCTTGAAGTTGACGAATGACACTGTCGCACCCGCGAAGCCTGCCGCGCTGATCTTGACGAGTTCTTCGGCGATATGCGCAGGCGTTCCGACCAGCGGATAAGTACCAGCACCAGCGGCAAAGCGCTTACGATGCAGGCGATAGGCTTCCTCTTCGTGTGAGCCGGAGAATTTCTGCTTTTGCCCGGTGTAGAAGTCGACGCTCGCGTGATCGGCCATGGTGACTGCGTAATACTCGTAATAATCTTCGGCTTCGGACTGCGTCGGTCGGCAGACCACATGGCACGTCGTATAGACACCGATTTCGCGGCCTTCCGCTGCGGCGCGCTCCTTCATTTCTTTGACATGTTCGCGGCCTTTGTCGATGCTGACGAATGTCGTCAACAGGAAATCCGCCGCCTTGGCCGCGAAATCGCGGCCGGGCGGAGAAAAAGCGGCGTTGAGTGTGATTGGGCGTGGCAACTGCAAAGGTCGCGGCTTACCCGATACGTTTTTCAGCTGATAGTATTTCCCATCGTAGTCGAAGGGTTCTGCCGCTGTGTAAATGCGGTTGACGATATCGAACCACTCAAGTCCTTGCGCGTAGCGGTCCTCGATAAGCTTCAATCCGAACGACGCAAACTCTTCCGGATTCCACCCGCAAACGATATTCAGCCCGGACCGGCCGTTAGAAATATGGTCGAGCGTGGCGAGCGCCTTGGCGGCGAACACCGGATGTACCATCGGTACGTGAACGGTCGCCAAAACCCCGATCCTCTCGGTGACGCCGGCAAGGCCGGCCGCGTGCGTCAAGGTCTCGAACGACCATTCGCGACTGTTCATCTCGCCGCCAAAACCCTTCCAGCGGGCGATGGGAAGCAAAAATTCCAACCCGGCGCGGTCCGCAAGTTGCGCCACTTCCACGGTCTCGCTCCATAGCGCCGGCCAGCGTTCGGGCACCCGCGTCAACGTGAGGCCGCCGTCGGTGTTCATCGAGAACACGCCGAGTTTGAGCCGGTTCAGCCCCAACATTGGATGACGTCGAAGCGCCGTCATGAAAGCCTTCCAATCTCAATCGCGTCCGCCCGAGCCGACGAGCCGGACTGCGAAGCTCGTCTAAGCGCATTCAGGCCTGATCGGAAGGTTCGTCAAGTGGTTACGCGGTCGGTCTCTGACTGAACTTTCGACGCCGATGCGACCGTCTTCCCGCCGCGAATGCAGGCTCCAGATTGGCTGTGCCGGCTATTTGAAAAATGATCGTTTGGGCAAAGTGGGCGCTAACCCTCAATCCTGGCGCGTCCCGGGAGTTAAGAGTTGCTTAACAAGCGGCGTGGGACGTCTGATTGGCCGGCCAAAGAGACGAATAATCAGCAGCGATTCATAGAAAAGTGAAATGTTTGTGCAACCGATAGGTCACTTGGGAGATGGCGTTGCGTAAACTCTCGCAAACTTTCAATAAGATCGGATGGAATACCGCGGCGATGCGAGAGATCACCGACGCATTGGTGCTGTTCTCCATCTCGATACTGGCCTACGTATCCGTCTCGGAGTGGGGCGGCATCGCGATTCTTGACAGAATTTCCGGCGCGCGCCTCGAAAAGCCGTCGTTCGCCTACTACGCGGGCATTGCGTTGGTGGTGTATACCGTCCGACGCGTCGTTGACCAAAGACGAGAGCGCGCGAAGCGAGTTGTGGCTGAGGGGCAGGCGCAGGCCGCGTTGATGCGGGACCCGCTGACCCAATTGCCAAACCGACGGCAATTCCATGTCGACGTCAGCACGGCATTGCACAATTCCAGCAACAAGATGAGCGTTCTGCTGTTGGGACTTCACGAATTCAAGAAACTCAATGAGGTTTATGGCCACGTCGGTTGCGACGAAGCGCTGGCGCAGGTCGGCGCGCGCATCCGCGAACGCGCCAACCCCGGCGATATCTTCGCCCGCATCGGTGATGACGAATTCGCCCTATGCCTGGCGGGCGCCGATCCCGAGACGGCCCGGAAAATCGCTTGCTCACTTGTAGAAATCGTCAAAACTCCGGTGCAAATCGGCATCGAGTATCACACCCTCGGCGCCAGCGTCGGAATAGCGCAGGCCGGGCGCGGGCACATGACGGTGGACGAACTCCTTCGTTGCGCCCATGTCGCGCTGTCGCGCGCCAGGAACAGCCGCACCGACTATTGCTTTTTCGATCCGAAAATGGACGCTTTCATCCGCGAGCGGTCGCTATTGGAGAAGGACTTGCGAGCCGCGATCGGTGGAGAGGAAATTCAACCTTATTACCAACCAGTGATCGATCTTAAGACGAGACGAATCGTCGGTTTTGAGAGTTTGGGAAGATGGCGCCATCCGGTGAGCGGGTTGATTTCGCCGGAGACGTTTGTGCCGCTCTCCGAAGAGCTGGGTCTTTTGAATGCGGTATCGGGGCAGCTTTTCGGCGATGCATGCCGTGACGCGGTCACGTGGCCAGACGATATTTCGCTGTCATTTAACTTTTCGCCATCGCAGCTCAACGATCGAAAGTTCGCCGATGCCGTCCTTACGGTCTTAGCGGATGCTAGGTTGCCAGCGCATCGGCTCGAGGTGGAGATCACCGAAAGCGCCATCGTCGCAGACCTGGAGGCAACGCGTCACGCCTTGCAGTCCTTGCGCAATGCGGGTGCGCGCGTAGTGATTGATGATTTCGGCACTGGCTATTCGAGCCTTTATCATCTCTACGAGTTGCGGTTCGACAAGCTTAAGATAGACCGGCGATTTGTGCAGGGACTGACGACGTCCGGCGAAAGCCAAGTTTTCATGCGGGCAATCGTCGGCCTGTCGAAAGGGCTAAATTTGTCCGTTACCGCCGAGGGCATCGAGACTGAAGCACAGGCTGCGGCTGCGCTTCACCATGGCGTACAATACGGACAGGGCTTCCTGTTCGGGCGCGCCGTCCCCGCCAACCAAGTTTTGCCGATGCTTTCCAATGGGCCGAAAGCGCTCGCCGGGTGAAGATTAGCCCTTCACCTCCGCGTCGTTCCGCCTCGGAGGGTTTATCGTCCCTATAGTCGACTGGCGCCGAGCGCGTCTGGGCCGCCCAAATAGGCCGCTAATACCTCCGATTGCGCGGTTACCTCGTGCGGGGGGCCGTCGGCGATTTTTGCCCCGTAATTGAGCACCACGACACGATCAGCAAGGTCGGAAACCATCTGCATGTCGTGCTCGACCCAGACAATAGTGGGTCCAAGGTCGTGCATGATACGAAGGATGAAGCGGGCAAGATTTTCCCGCTCCTCACGGATTAGCCCGGTGCACGGCTCGTCGAGCAGCAGCAGCCTTGGCTCGCTGGCCATCGCGCGTGCCACGCCGACGATTTTCTGCACACCATAGGGCAACGCGCCGACCGGCGTGTTGCGATGCCGATAGAGTTCGAAGAAGTCGATTACGGCCTCGATCTCTCGTCGCGCGTCGAGTTCTTCCTTTCGCGCACGCCCGAGATAAATACCGCTCAGCAATGCACCGGCGCGGAATGAACGATGGCGGCCGATGAGAAGGTTTTCCATCACGGTGAGATGCGCAAACAATTCAGCGTGCTGAAATGCCCGGCTGACGCCACGTTCGACCATGTGCCAAAGCGGTTCCTTGGCGATCTTTTTGCCGTCCAGAAGAATCTGTCCCTCGCGCGGGTGGTAGATGCCGTTGACGCAGTTGAGCATTGCGGTCTTGCCGGCGCCATTCGGGCCGACGAGCGCGATCAACTGTGACGGGGATGCTTCGAAAGAAACGGAACGGAGCGCTTGGATGCCGCCGAAGCGCAGTGTCACGTCCTTGACCTCTAGGTGCGCGCCCTTTTTCTTCATCCCCACCATCGCCGTTTACGCGTGTATTGGCGGATATTCCGGTAGCTGCCGGTGCGGCCGTCGCCGAGGTAAAATTCACGCATGTCCTGATGACTGAGCAGCCGGTCAGCCTCGCCCTTGAACACGACGCGGCCGTTCTCCAATACGTACCCGAACGATGCAATTCGCAGAGCGGCGGCAACGTTCTGCTCGACAATCAACATAGTGAGACCGAGACTTTGATTGATGGTGCGCAGAATTTCCAGGATTTCGTTGGTGACGATCGGGGCGAGCCCGAGCGAAAGCTCGTCAATCAAAAGCAACTTAGGCTCGCAAACCAGGGCCATTCCGATGGCGAGCATTTGCTTCTCGCCGCCGCTTAAATAACCCGCGACCTGTTTCTGCCGCTCAGCGAGCCGCGGAAAATAATCGAAAACCGAATTTCGAATCGCATACCGTCTCGACGTCACGCTGAAGTCGAGATTCTCGCGAACGGTGAGCGTGTGGAACAGCTTCTCGCGCTCGGGCACCAGAACGACTCCGCGCCGCGAGATTTGATGCGGCAGGAGGCCACGAAGCGATTGGCCGGCGAACAGAATTTCGCCGTCGGTGACGGCGACGTCCTCGGCTGGGAGGAATCCCGAAACCGCGCGCAGTGTGGTCGTCTTCCCAGCGCCATTGCTGCCGATCATGGCAACGATACTCCCAGGCGCAACTTCGATGCTGACGCCCTGAATGGCAGTCGCGACATCGTGATAAACGACTTCGAGCTGGCGCACGTTCAGCAGCGGCGCGGCTGACGCTGCCTCGCTCATCGCGCGCCGCTCGGCTTGATTTCGCGATAGCGGAACGGCCAGCGCTCGAAATACGTTGCGATGCGGCGATAGATTTCAATCAGACCGTCCGGCTCCAACAATAGGAAGCCAATAATCGCCGCTCCGATTGCCGCTTCCTGTACGCCGAAGATGCCCGTGCCGAAATGCCAGGGTAGGGCGTCAAAAGCGCGCTGGACCGCGAACGGCAAAAGCGTGATGAAGACCGCGCCGAACACGGAGCCGACGACCGAACCCATGCCGCCGACGATAATCATGGCGAGATAAATGATCGCGAGTTCCAGCGTGTATTCCTCGACGGTCACTACCGTCGTGAAATAAGCACCGAGACTGCCGGCAAGCGCGGCAAGCGCTGCCGAGATGGTGAAAGCCAGAAGCTTGTAGCGCGGAACGTTTACGCCCGCGGTTTCAGCGGCGATGTCGCGATCGCGGATCGCGACCCAGGCGCGCCCGATATAGCTCCGCGCCAGATTGAGACTGAACATCAACACAGCGGCCGCCGCGATCAGCAGGGCGTAATACCACCCGCGCTCGCTGGTCAGTTTGAACCCCTCGATGGATGGCGGCGGCACCGTAATGCCCGCGGACGCGCTGGGACCGACAATAGCTTGATAATTTGTCAGCACGTAGATGATGGCGTAATGCATCGCCAGAGTAGTGATGGCGAGATAGATCCCGCGAAAACGCAAGGCCGGGAGCCCGACGAGGAAGCCGACGGCAGCTCCGGCGCAACAGCTTGCTGGAATCGCGACGAAAAACGGCATGCCATAGCGCTGCGCCAGAATGGCGGTACTAAATGCACCTATGGCCATGAAGCTAGCTTGACCGAGCGATAGTTGCCCGCAGTAACCCGTCAAAAGATTGATGCCAATCGCGCCGATTACCGCGATCAGAGAGAGATTCATCAAATGCAGAAAGTAATCGCCGCTGAACACCGGAAGGCACAAAACCACGGCGACAACAATTGCGATTACCGCGCGCTGGTAAGGCTCCGGCAACATCTGATTTGCCTGCGCATATGAAACTAGAAGATATGGGCTCGGCTTGGCCACCAGTTTCCCTCAAACGCGATTGATCTCTTCGACCGTGCCGAACAACCCCCAAGGCCGCCAACTCATCACGATTAAGAGAATAAGGAATGGGACGGTCTCAGCGAGCGTTGGGCTGATCAGACGAGCGGTGAGATAGGTAGCCGCGGCGACGAGCAGGCCGCCGATAGCCGCGCCGCGCAGACTGTCGAGGCCGCCCACGAGCGCCGCAGTCAGCCCACTGAGCCCGATGATGGTGCTTTGCGGGCTCAGCATTGAGCGCGAGCCGAACAAAACGCCGGCCAATGCCGCGGAGAATACCGCCACGCTCCATGCGATCGCGAGAATAAGATTGATGTTGACCTGGCGTTGTGCGGCTAGCAGCGGATTTTCCGCAGCGCCGCGGAACTGTCTGCCGAGACGCGTGAGCTGAAAGAATATAGCCAACGCCGCAAATGCGGCAGCGCAGGTCAGGACCGAGATAACGTCGATCCAACTGATCCGGCCGCCGCCGGCAAAGTTGTAAAGTGCTTGCCGCCCGATCGGGATGCCGACGCTGCGTGAATTCCAGATCACGACAATGGCGGCCTTCAAGATAATGGCCAAGCCAATAGTGACCATCGCGGCGACAAAAGTCGGCCGCCCGAGCAGACGCCGCATCAGCGCAAAATATATGACGACTCCGAAAAGCGCGCTTGCCGTCGCCGCGACTACGATCGCGGTGAATAAGGAAAGAGCGGTCAGCGTCGTGCCGGTGAGAAACCCCGCCGAATGAAAGACGTAGGCGCCCACGATTGCCAATTCGCCGTGGGCGAAATTGATCACGCGGGACGCCTTATAGATGATGACGATACCGGCCGCGAGCAGGGCGTAGGTGCTGCCCAGCGCAAGGATGCTGACCAAAAGCTCCACTGCTTCGCCGGTCTTGCTTTATTTCGCTGGAAACTCAAGACCGGTTTTCTTCAGCCAATCGCCGACGCCGACGAACTTGTCGGTTTCCCAGTGGTAAAGCCGCCAATACGTCGGACCGTAATGGTTGTCGGCAGACATCTCGATTGGGCCGCCGGTCAGACCCTTGGTATCAAGCTTCACGCTCTGCATCGCTTTGTCGAGGCCTTCACGCGTGCACTCGGCGCCGCAATTCTTCAGCGCCTGCTCGGCGAACATGCCGAGCACCCAGCCCGTCACATGCATGCTAGTCGGGTTGGCGATCCCGTATTTCTTCGCCGCGGCGGCGAGATCGGACATGCCGGGAGCGTTGTCGGTCGGCACCGCGTAGCGGGAAACCATGTAGATGTTTTCGCCACTGCCGGCTTGTGCCGCGGCCTGCCGCGCGGTGTCTTCCGACGCTCCGTACGCGGCGATGATGTAGGGTCCAGCATAGCCAGCGCCACGCAACGCCGCGATCACGCCGATGTTCTGCTCGGCTCCGTAATGGCCGACGATCATTGCCGGTTTCATCGCCGCTGCCGTCTGCGCGAACGGAGTGAAGTCGGCGGTACGTACGGGGAAAAGGACTTCGTCCCAGGTATATCCTTCTTTTTCCACGGCGAGCTTATTGTGGTTGTTGGCGGCGCGGCCTCCGACGCTGTCGAACGTGATCCCGACGACCTTGCCACTCGGAACGATCCGCTTCTGCAGCGTGCCGATCGCTTCGCCGGCCACTTCAAACGTCACGCCGGTGCTGAAATAGTCCGGCTTGGCGGGGGGCAGTGCGTCGAGAATGGCGCTGAACGTGCTCGCTACCGGAACGCCGACCTTCTGCATTTCGGCAATGACCGGCGCTTGGGTACTGCTCAGGCTCAGTCCGAAGATGCCAAGCACCTCATTGCTCTCGACTTGCTTTTTGGCGGCGGCAACGGCACGGTCCGCGCGCAGCCCGTCGTCATCAATTGTCACATTGACCTTGCGGCCATTAACGCCACCGCGCCCATTGAGCGCCTTGATGTAAAGTTCGAATCCTTGCCACGTTGGCGTATATGAACCTGCGAGCGGGCCCGACAGGTCGGTGATATAACCGATCTTATAGTCCTGAGCGCGCGCGCCCACCGTCGCGGCGCATGCGGCAGCGAGCACGACAAACGCCGTGCCGATTCCTCTCACGTTGTACATCATATCCTCCCTAAGCTTCGACTTTTTGTTTGGTGCGGCGAGATTGCGCGGCATTTTCGATCGTCGTGTGCCCGCCGTCATCGCCGTACATCTCGTCAATCAGCGATGCGAACATAGATGCAAGGTGCTTACGTTTGACTTTGCGGGTCGGCGTGGTGTCGCCCTCTTCGGGATCAAGCTCCTTGGGAATAATGCGAAATTTTTTTACCTGTTCGACCCGCGACAATTGATCGTTGACCGCAGCAATCTCGCCTTCCACCAGGGCGACGACGGCGGCGTGCGAGGCAAGTGACGTGAACCCCGTGTAGATCACCGTGTTGCGGCGCGCCCACTCTGACACGGTGCTGTAATCGATCTCGACGAGGGCGCTCACAAACTTGCGGCCATCGCCGATCAGGGCCGCCTCGCTGATATACGGGCTGCTCTTGAGCAGGCTTTCAATTTCGCTCGGCGCAATATTCTTGCCGCCGCTCGTGATCATGATGTCCTTCTTGCGGTCGATAACACGCCATTCGTTCGTCGCATTGGCTTCGACGACATCGCCGGTGTGCAGCCAACCATCGATCAGGACTGCCGCCGTCCCTTGCTCGTTTTTCCAATAGCCGCGGAACAAGCCAGGGCCGCGCACCAAAAGCTCGCCGTCATCGGCGCGGCGCACTTCTCGCGGCAGAATCGGCAACCCGCCCTTGTCCGGTGAGGGAAACGCTGGGCCTTGGCAGAGCACGTATCCGCCTTCAGTTATCCCATAGAGATTGCGCACGTTGACGCCCCAAATCTGCCACGTCTCCTGGATTTTTAGTGGCAGGGGCGCTCCAGCACACAGTATCGCCTCAACTCTGGAAAGACCGATCTTTCGCAGTAGCGGCTGGAAGACGACGATTGTTGCAATCGCGTTGAGTAATGCGACGAAAGCGCCGGGCTTTCGCCCAGCCCAGCGAGACTGGCGAAAACGCGCGCCTATTGCCATGGCCCAATGGTACATGTGTCGCTTGACCGACGAACTGCGCTGAATTCCAACGGCCACCTGCGATGCGATCTTCTCCAGAATGCGCGGGACCACATTGAGGAATGTCGGTTGCACCTCGTAGAACGTACCAAGCAGGTCCTCGACCTCCTCGCCGATGTGGGGAATGACTTCCGCTACGAGAGGTAGGTAGATCGACATCGAGCGCTCGATCAGGTGTGCCATCGGCAGATGTGCGACCGCGCGGTGCTCGCCGGTTCGAAGCTCCGGGAACGCCTCCAGATACGAATTGGCAAAGCCCCACATTAGCGATGCGTGGTCGTGCATAGCTCCCTTCGGCGGTCCGGTCGTTCCGGAGGTGTAGACCAGGACGGCGATGTCGTCGGCGCCGACGCTTGCGGCCCGTTCTGCCAGAAAGGTCTCCCGATCGGGCATTGCCGCCTGGCGGTCCCGGCCGAGCGCGAGGACTTCTTGAAAGCTGATCAGTCGGTCATCGGTATACTGAAACAACGCACGGGTATCGAACACGATGATCTTGCGGATCCGCGGCATGCGGCTCGCGGTGTTGAGAAGCTTATCGACGAATTCCTGGTTCTCGGCGCAGAAGAACTCGGCGTCACCATTATCGAGCTGATATTCGACCTCGCTGACCGAACAAGTCGTGTAAATGCCGTAGCAGACGGCGCCGCCGCACAACGCCGCCATGTCTGCAACAATGAATTCCCAGCAGGGGTCGGCCATGGCGGCGACCCGGCTGCCGCGACGCAGCCCCAGCGCTTCGAGCCCAGCCAGAAAGTCCGTCACCAGGCGGTGGTAATGCCGCCAGGTGATCTCGTGATAGATGCCTTGATCCTTGTAGCGTAGCGCGACGCAGTTGGGCGTCGCCGCACAGCGAGCGAGAAACCATTGTGGAATGCTCCGGGTCGTAAGCTCCGGAGCCCGCAGCTTGTTGTACCCGTGCACGTCGCCCCCGCGCTTACCTCACGTTCACCCAAACGCTCTTCTCCTGCGTGACCTCGCGCATCACGGAGAAGCCCATTTCGCGTCCATAACCGCTTTGCTTGTAGCCGCCGTACGGCGCCATCGAGCTGACAGCCCCCCACGTGTTGACCCACACATTGCCGGCTTCGAATGCTTGCGCCGCGCGCATGGCGCGTCCGACGTCGCGGGTGATCACGGAAGCGGCGAGCCCGTATGAACAGTCATTGGCCAACGCCAGCGCTTCGCCTTCTTCTTTGAAGGTCAGCACGGACAAAACCGGTCCGAAAATCTCCTCACGGGCGATCTTCATCGAGTTCTGCACTCGGTCGAAAATGGTCGGGCCGACGAAGTGTCCTTTTTCGTTGAGCCCCTTTGGATCTTCGCCGCCATAAACAAGCTGCGCGTCGGCTTTGCCGCTGTTGATGTAGCCGACGACGCGTTCCTTCTGCTTGGCCGAGATGAGCGGGCCCATGGTCGTCGCTGGATCCATCTGATAGCCGAGGCGCACCTTCTTCGCGGCTTCGATCACCTTCTCAAGTACTTTGTCGTGCACTTTTTCGTGCAGGAACAAACGCGAGCCCGCGGTGCAGACCTGTCCTTGGTTGCTAAAAATGGACATGGCGGCGACCGAGGCCGCCTGATCAATCGGTGCGTCCTCATAAACGATGACGGCGCTTTTGCCGCCGAGCTCGAGGCCTACGGGCTTGAGCGTGGCTGCGGCTTCCGCCGCGATACGTTTACCGGTGACGGTGCTACCAGTGAACATGATCTTGGCGACCATGTGATGCTGCACCAACGCCAGTCCGGCGACGCTGCCATAGCCTGGCACGATGTTGACGACCCCCGGCGGAATACCCGCCTCCTGGCAGAGTTTGCCGATATACATGACGGAGAGACACGCCTGCTCCGCTGGTTTGAGAACCACGGTGTTACCAGCCGCGATGGCGGGCGCGATCTTCCAGATCGCCTGCAGCAGCGGATAGTTCCAGGGAATGATGCCGCCGATGACACCGAGCGGCTCGCGTAGCGTCATGTTGATGTAGGGGCCGGGGACCGGGACCGTCTGGCCTTCGATCTTGGTGGCCATGCCGGCGAAATACTCAAGTGCGTCGATCGCGGTCACGGCGTCGATCGCTTTAGAATCACGGATCGGTTTGCCGGCATTGATTGATTCTAGTTCGGCTAGTTTGGGCGCGTGCGCCTCGACCAGCTGAGCCAGCTTCATGATCGCTTTGGCGCGCGCTGCTCCGGTCTTCTTGCGCCACGCCGGATAAGCCGTAAGCGCAGCGCGCACGGCTTTCTCGACGTCCTCCTCATCACACTCGGCAAGTTGCCCGCAGATGTCACCGTTGCCGGGGTTGAAGGTTGGAAACGTCTTGCCGCTAATGGCTGGAACGAACTCGCCGTTGATGAAGGCGCCCCATGTTTCCGGTTTGAATTCGGCGACGGTCTGCGTTTCGACCTTGTTCATGGGGTTCTCCTGTCCTCGTTATCGGTTGCTTTTGGTCGACCAACCCGGTCGGCTAGTGGCGCAGCACGCCGGTCTTATCGACTTCGGTGCGCAACGCCTCAAGTTCCGCCTTGGTTGGCGGCTCGACGGAGCCAACCTTCGTCGCGGTCTTCACTTCGAAACCGGTATTCGCCTTTATATCGTCGACGGTCACGCCGGGGAACGTCATGTAAAGTCGCGCCTCGAGCGTATCGGGATCGAAATCGAAGATGCATTTTGGCGTCACGATCCATTTTGGGCCGTCGCCATAAAACTCGTTCTCGCGGCACACCTTTTTGCCCGGATGCGAAATGTAATCCACGCTCTCGACCAAGCGGCGCTTGTCGTGCGCGGTGAGAAACACGTAGGTGTCCCGCACGCCGACGGCGATATCGTTGATGCCGATGGTGCCGGGACCGCGGAACGACATCTTGCCGTCCTTGCCGGCGAGACCGATCATATTGGTATTGCCCCATTTATCGGCTTGGATGCCGCCGACAAAGAATTTGTCGGCAAACCAGAAGTGATTGACGTCGCGGTACTCGCTGCCGTCCTTGTAGTAGTCCTTGCCGCCCGGTGCGCCGTAGAACAGAAAAGTGTCGGGATGGTCATGCACCGATTCAGCGTAGCGGATCAGCTCGTAGCCGGTTGACGTCTTCGGCAGCTCCGGCACGTCGACGTCGGTGACCTGACAGAGCGTCACCGAACCGCCGAGCTGCAGCTTCAGATTCGGCGCATGCGTCTTCTGCGCCAACATCGTCGCAGCAAAAAAGATCTCGGTGTGCGCGCCCGAGGTGATCTTGTCGGTATCCTCGATCTCGCGCGAGAACACGACCGCCATCATTTCTTTCCAGGAATAATCGCTCATCTATCGAACTTCCTTCAATTTCGTGACCGCAGAATGCCAATCGCTGGTTACCAGCTGACGATGGGGTGGGTGTAGAGGCTCAAGAGCTTCTTGATCCCGACCGTGTCGAGATAAGCGTAGTGATCACGGATGTGCCGTTTGAGGTAATCGTCCCACATCTTGCTGTCGCCTTTGCGATTGGCTTCGCTGCATTTGACGTAATCGAGGATGAAATCGACATCCTCTTTGTAGAACCCGTGCGCGGCATAGGGATGGCCGCCATAGGGGGCCTCGACCACCACATCGGCGTAGGCGATCGTTGTCATAAAGGGGTTTTTGCGGATGACCGAGTTGGGAACGATGCGTTCGGTCTGAGTCATAATGCGGTTGGCCGCTCGCGCCATCCAACGATCGCCGAAGCGGGCGCCGAGATGCTGGCCGTTGCCATAAGCGTCAGACCATCCGACGTGGATGATCGCCCAATCCGGCCGCAGCGGTGGGACGGCGAGGATCTTTTTCGTCTTCCCGATCGGGTCGATGAATTCGACAAGATCCTTGTTAAGCTTCGGAATACTGGTCCCGACGCCGCCGCGCCAGGCGAAAAACTCCTGGCCTGAAGCAGCGGCAAAAAAGCCGGCGTAGAGGAGATATTCGCTGGTCTCGGCGATTTCGATCTGCCCGGACTCGGCGTATTTGCGATAGTTATGACCGATTGGGCAGTACATTTCCTGTCCGACGTAAGGCGCGATTAGCTTTTTGACGCAGCCAGCGCCGATGAGAAGGTCGATCTCGAGCCCGGCTGTCGCTGAGGCAACGATAGTGAGGTTTTTCTTTCCTGTGCGGATCATCTCGCGCACAATCGCCATCGGGTGATTGTCGGCGCCGAACCCTCCGATTGCGACGGTTTGCCCGTCCTTGATCAGCGCTACCGCATCCTCGATGGACTTAGTGACTTCTTTTCTCTTTTTGCTCACCGCAATTCCTCGTTTTTCTCAAAGTTACGCTTCAGGATTTTAAGATCGTGCAGCAATAGACCGCGGAGTCCTGCCCGAGCAGGAGCCCGCCTTGGTTTTGTGCCAAGGTGACTTTCGGCCGCTTCTCGATCTGCCGCTCGCCGGCTTCGCCGCGCATTTGCCAGACGAGTTCAGCGATCTGTAAGAGCCCGGTTGCGCCAACCGGATGTCCCCGCGAGCAGAGCCCGCCGCTTGGATTGACCGGCAACCGGCCGTTCAGTGTCGTCACGCCTTCGTCAATCAGCTTTGGTCCGTCGCCAGGACCGCAGAGCCCAAGCCGCTCGTAGAGCATGAGTTCGGCCGGCGCCATCGCATCATGAAGTTCGATCGCATCGAGGTCCTCTGGCCCGATGCCCGCTTGCTCATAAGCGGCCTGCGCGGTAGTGGCGGCAGTGTCCAGTCGCTCATCGTCAGGCAGCCGGTAAACGCCGGAGCGCAGTGTGCAGGCGGCGATGCGAATTGGTTGTTTGGCGGTGAATTTCTTCGCCGCGTCGAGCGAACACACGACTGCCGCGGCCGCGCCGTCCGAAATCGACGAGCACATGTAGAGCGTGAGTGGATCGACGACAACGCGAGACTGTACGACCTGCTCAATGGTCAGCTGGCGGCGATGCTGCGCCAGCGGATTGAGCGCGCCGTTAGCTGAGTTCTTCACCGCGGGCTTGGCAAAATCCTCGATCGTCCAGCCATATTCCGCCATCCGCGATTTGAGATTGATCTTCGGATGAATTGCATAGCTCGTGGTGAACTGCATTCCCATTCGAGAAAGATCGAGTTCGGAAACGCCAGAAAGAGCGCCGATGGTGCGAGCGCTGTCGCCGATGAACATTTTTTCGGCGCCCAGCGCGAGCGCCACATCCGCTGCGCCAGACGCGACCTCGAGCCAGGCCCCGCGCAAGGCCGTCGCGGCACTGGCGCAGGCGTTCTCGACATTAACGATCGGAATGCCCGTGATGCCGGAGTGCTGCAGTAGAACTTGCCCGCGTACGCCTTCCTGTCCAGTCAGAAGACCGCCCAGCGAGTTTCCGACATAGGCGACCTCAATATCGGCGGGTCGCACCCCAGCGTCGTCGATCGCATTCCACACCGCCGGATAGGCTATGTCTTTCAGCTCCTTTCCGGCGAATTGGCCGGTCGCGTGAGCGCCGACACCGATGATGGCAACGTCACGCATCGCCGTGAGCCTTAGCCGGCACGTATTTGTAGGAAAGGATCTCCTTGTTCTCGGGTGTGTCCGCCAGCGGTTCGATCACGAGCTGCATCTCCATGCCGTCATCGAGGACGCCGTCCTCGACCGGGCACTCGGCGCCGATCAGCGAAAAAATGCGCGGGCCTTCGTCGAGGTCGATAAACGCCTGAAAGTAGGGCGCGTTGAAGCCTTTTGGTGCAAAGCGCGCGATAGTGTGGCTGTAGAGCCGTCCCCTCCGTCCTATCTCTATGTCGCGCATGGCACCGTTGCGGCCGCATGAGGGACAGACCGGCATCTTCGGAAACACCACTGTTCCGCAACCGTCGCACTTGGCGCCAACGAGCGCGGGCGCTCGCTCCGGATCGGATGGCGATGCGATGCCGGGTGAATAGGATACAGTCACGCCAATACCTGCCAGCCGTGTCGGCGCGCGGTTAGACGCCCAAGTGTCTTTTGAGCGACCGGAAGCCGGCGTTGAATACGCGCGCCATGAATTGCTCGCCTTCCTCCTCCTTGCCCTTTTCCGTCTCGAATTCGGTCGACCACTCGCCGAGCGTTCCGTAAACGTCGGTGATCGGCCGCAACCGCATGCTCGTTCGGATATTTTTGACGGGCAGGGGACCTTCTAGAACGGAATAGGTGATCAGAAATTCTTCCGGCGAGAGCGCTTCCAGCCGTTCACGCAGCACATCCTTCGTCCCGGCCATTGTGAGCTTGCGGACCGCGCCGAGTTCCTTGTCCTTCTTACCCGGCTCGATCACGCTGTCCTTCATGCCCGGCATCCAGGCGGGCAATCCGTTAAAATCGCTCACCACGCGCCATACGCGCTCGAGCGGCGCACTGATCACCGTGCTTACGAAAGCTTTTGGCATTTCCTCGCCCGTTCCTGGCTTTGCATTTTTCTTCGCGCGCCACGGTTAAACGGCGCCGGGTGGATTTATGGTATAACGATGTTCCAACTTGTCAAGCGCGCGCGCCTGGCCGCTGGTTCCCGGTCGCGAAAAGAACGGCGCCCTGCTGAAATGGCGCTGCGACACTTGCCCATCGACACCGCAACATTCTAGAATAGCGTTATACCAAAATCGGCCCGGCGCTTATTGAACGTCAGCCGCGGCAAACACGGGGGAGGAGCATGCGCAAGTTGGCGATATCTGCGGCCGTCGTGCTGATGGCGACGGCGGCGGCGCATGCCGAGATCAAAATCGGCGCCGTCCTTTCAGTCACCGGACCGGCTTCGTTCTTGGGAGAACCTGAGAAGAAGACGCTGGAGATGTATGTCCGCGACATCAACGCCCACGGCGGCGTACTTGGCCAGCAGATCACTACTGTCGTTTACGACGATGGCGGCGACGCGAGCAAGGCGCGCACCTTCGCGACCCGGCTCGTCGAAGAAGACAAAGTCGATGCGGTGCTCGGTGGGTCTGCGACTGGTCCGGCGCTGGCAATGGCGCCGGTATTCGAGGAGGCCGGCGTTCCGTTTATCGCGCTCGCGGGGGCGGCGGCGATTGTCGTTCCGGTACGCAAATGGGTATTCAAGACCCCGCACACCGAGCCGATGTCCTGCGGAAAGATTTTTGACGATCTGAAGAAACGCGATCTCACGAAGATCGCCATGATCTCGGGTACTGACGGTTGGGGCAAGGCGATGCGCGCCGAATGCCTGAAAATGGCGCCAGACTTCGGTATCGCTGTCCTCAAAGACGAGACCTATGGCGCGACCGATACTGACATGACGCCGCAACTCACCAATATAAAAAACACACCAGGCGTTCAGGCGGTCGTCAATTGTGGTTTCGGCCAAGGCCCGGCGATTGTCACGCGCAACTATCGGCAGTTGGCGATTGCGGTGCCGTTGTACGAGAGCCATGGCGTATCGTCCAAAAGCTATATCAAGCTCGCCGGCGATGCGGCCGATGGCGTACGTCTACCTGCCGCGGCGACCCTGGTCGCGGAGAAATTGCCCGACAGCGACCCGCTGAAGAAAGTGGCATTGAATTACAAGACCAAATACGAAAAAGAGACCGGCGAACCGGTATCGACCTTCGGCGGGCACATGTACGACGCCCTGATGATCCTCGTGCAAGCCATGGAGCGCGCCAAAACCACGGAAAAGGCGGCGGTTCGCGATCAAATTGAGAAGACGAAGGGTTTTGTCGGAACCGGCGGCGAGGTCAACATGTCGGCGACCGATCATCTTGGACTCGATCTCACGGCGTTCCGTATGTTGGAAATCAAGAACGGCGACTGGGTCCCGGTGAAATAACCCGTCGCTAACGAGGCGGATATCAATCATTCCGCCCTTTGACGCCTCGTCGGCATCGGCGGGGCGTAAAAGGTCAAATTCGGCGCCTCGCGCGGTCGACTACCATGTCGGAATTGCTGCAGTTTACATTCTCGGGTCTGACTGTCGGCGCGATTTATGCGCTCGTTGCGCTCGGCTTCACCCTGATATTCAACACCTCGCAAGTTATAAACTTCGCCCAAGGCGAATTTGTCATGCTTGGCGGCATGGTGACTGTCTTCGGAGCCGCCGCCGGCATTCCCCTACCGTTAGCCGCGCTGCTCGCCGTCGTCGTTGCGGTCTTGTTCGGCGTGGCGCTGTACCGGTTCGCCATCGCGCCTGCGCGTGGCGCGTCACCCGTGACGCTGATCATCATTACCATCGGCGCGTCCATTATGATGCGCGGTATTGCTGCCGTCGTTTTCGATAAGAACTTTCATGGTTTTGCTTCGCCGCTCGGGGATGCGCCGTTGAAGATCGGCGGCGCGGCGATCCTGCCGCAGAGCCTCCTCGTTTTTGCCGGTGTCGCGTTTATCGTCGCCGCGCTCTCGATTTTTCTCAAGCGAACTCTTACGGGAAAATCGATGCTGGCGACGGCCGACAACCCGCTGGCGGCGCGGCTCGTCGGCATCGATACCTCGCGTATGATCGAGATCTCATTTGCAGTCTCGGCGACGATCGGTGCGGTCGGAGGAATTCTTGCAACGCCAATTGCGCTAACCAGCTATTCGACGGGCACCTTCCTGGCATTGAAGGGATTCGTCGCGGCTATGCTGGGCGGGATGGGTAGCCCGCTGGGAGCGGTCATCGGCGGATTGCTGCTTGGCCTGATCGAGCAACTCGGCGCCGGGTATCTGTCCTCGCAATACAAGGATGCGATCGCGGTCGTCGTTTTGCTGCTCGTTTTATTTATCAGACCAAGCGGCTTGTTCGGCAAAGCCGGGATCGAGCGCGTCTGATGCGCCATCGCTTGTTTGCCCACGCTTATTGGCTCATCGGCGGACTGGCGATTGTAATGGTGTTGTTGCCGGTGATGGCCCCAGGCGCCTTCTATTTGCGCGTTGCCGCGCTGGTCTATATCAATGCAATCGCTGTCATCGGCCTCAACCTGCTTATGGGCTATGCCGGACAGGTGAGCCTCGGCCACGCCGGTTTTTTCGGCATCGGCGCCTACGCCGTTGGTCTCGGCCCTGCGGTGTTCAGGCTGCCGGTCTGGGCCTCACTACTTGCCGGCGTCGCTTTATCCGGGGTCGTGGCTTTCATTGTGGGCCGTCCGATCCTCAAGCTCCGCGGCTTTTACCTTGCCGTCGCGACGCTGGGACTCGGGCTCCTGATCTGGATGTTCTTAAACAACCAGTCGGACCTGACCGGTGGGCCCAACGGCATGCAAGTGCCGCGGCTTGTGTTGTTCGGCTGGCGAGCGGTCGGGACTTCCACCTGGTACTGGATTTCCGCCGCAACGCTTTTATTTGCCGCGTACCTTGCAATCAACCTCATCGATAGTCCTACTGGTCGGGCGTTCCGCGCCATTCACGACAGCGAGATCGCCGCGCGCGTGCTCGGCGTTGATATCGTTCGATACAAGCTTTTGGTATTTGTACTTTCTGCAGTTTACGCGGCCGTCGCTGGATCATATTTAGCGCTATTCGACGGTTTTGTGACGCCGGACTCGGCTTCTTTCCTCCGTTCGATCGAATTCGTCGTCATGGCCGTTCTCGGCGGCCTTGGTTCCGTTTTTGGCAGTATTGTTGGCGCGGCGTTGCTCGTCGTACTTCCCCAGGCGCTTACCTCCTTTCACGAATATGAGGAGATTGTACTGGGGCTGATCATGATCGTGTTCATGATCTTTCTTCCAGCGGGCATCGTCCCTTCATCGCTTGCGCGTTGGCGCGGGAGGGCCGCGTGACCGCTTTGCTGGCGGTGGAAGATGTCGCGGTCGCCTTCGGCGGGGTCCGCGCCCTGTCCGGTGTGTCGCTGCAGATACACCGCGGCGAGGTCTTCGCCGTCATCGGCCCGAACGGCGCGGGCAAGACGACATTGTTCAATGCTATCTCAGGCCTCTGTCGGCCGGAGCGTGGACGTATCAGCATCAATGGCCGAGAGGTTACTGGATTGCCACCGCACCGCCTCGCGCGGCTTGGCTTGTCGCGGACGTTTCAGAATTTACAGATATTTTTCCGCATGAGCGCCGCCGAGAACGTGATGGTGGGCCGGCATATGCACGAGGACCGTGACGTGCTGGCGCACATGCTGGCGCTTCCATCGGTACTGCGGCAAAATCGGCAAACGCGAAAAGCTGCCGATGAACTTCTGGCACTCGTCGGTCTTGAAGCTTGGGCTGACAAACCGGCCGGAAGTTTGCCTTACGGTGCTCTCAAGCGGCTCGAAATCGCGCGCGCGATGGCTGCCGAGCCCAGTCTTCTGATGCTCGACGAACCCGCCGCCGGCTGCAATCCGATCGAGACCGAAGAAGTCGATGCCGTTCTCAAGACAATATCAAGGCGCGGCGTTACCATCGTTCTGGTGGAGCACGACATGCGCCTGGTTATGAAGATTTCCGATCGCATCCACGTTCTGGACCATGGCACGACGCTGGCGGACGGCGACGCGGCAGCGGTGCGGTCCAACCCCGCAGTAATTGCCGCATATCTTGGTGTGAATGAGAAGCAACCCGGTGCTTTCGGTTAAGAATCTCAAGTGTCGTTACGGCCGCATCGAAGTCCTGCACGGGATTTCGTTCGATGTGCGGGAGGGCGAGATCGTCACGCTGGTGGGTTCGAACGGCGCCGGCAAGACAACGCTGTTGCGCGCAATCTCGGGGATTCAACCGGCGACGGCGGGGGCGATTGTATTTGCCGGGTCGCCAATAACGCATCTGCGTCCGCACCGAAGAGTGGGCCTAGGCATTTCGCAGGTGCCGGAAGGCCGGCAAGTCTTTACCTCCCTCCAAGTTGTCGACAATCTCCGGCTGGGTGCCGTGAGCCGCCGCGATGACGCCATTGCGAGAGATCTCGATGGCGTCTTCGCCATGTTTCCGGTTTTGGCCGAGAAAAGGAACGAACGCGCCGGCACATTGTCCGGCGGTCAGCAGCAAATGCTCGCCATCGGCCGTGCTTTGATGGCGCGGCCCAAACTCATCTTGCTGGACGAGCCGTCGATGGGATTGGCTCCACGGCTCGTCGAGCAGATTTTTCAAGTCATCGCCGATTTTCGTCACCGCGGACTAACCGTGCTTCTGGTCGAGCAGAATGCCAACGCGGCTTTGGCAATCGCGGATCGCGGCTATGTTCTGGAAACCGGACGGGTCACGATCAGCGCGCGAGGCGAGGAGCTATTGAGCGATCCACGCGTCCGTGCCGCCTACCTAGGCGTTTGAGCGGGTTCAGCGCGACCTTGCCGCGCGTTTGGCAGCCGTCTTCTTCTTTGCAACGCGTTCGGCCATCAGTCCGGCGAGCAGCATGTTGAGCTGATAATCGATGTATTGATTGAGGTTAGTGAGCTCGCGCACTTCGCGGGTGTGCAGCGCGATGGTGTGACACAGCATCAGTATATCGAGCGCTGCCATGCGTGGGTTGAGGTTGCGGAATTCTCCGCTCTCGATGCCTTTCCGGACGATGCGTTCGAAGAATGACACCACGTCGGCTACCGTGTGCAGCACGTTCGAGCGGGGCTCGTCCGGCAGAAAGCCGACCTCGCGATAGAGCAGGCGAATAGGCCGGCGCAGCCGGTCGCAAATGCGGCAATAGCTGGCAAAGCCGTCGGCAAGCGACTGCCGCGCGGAGTTCGCATCGAGTTTGGTCTCGCCCAATTCGCGGGCGATGCTATTCATGAGATCGAGCGCGACCAGATAAAGAATGTCCTCCTTGGAGGACACATACATGTAAAGACTGGCGATGTTGAACGAGCAGGCGCGAACGATGTCGCGGATCGAGGTGTTGTGAAATCCTCGTTCCAGAAAAAGTTTGGTGGCAACCTCGATGAGTTCGGTGCGCCGATGGGCGACCCGTTCGGGGTTTTTAATGGTGGTCGGTATGTTTGCCGTCGGGTCTGCACGAGTACTTTCGCGCTGACGCAGCTTGACCTCTGCCGGCATTCCGAACCTCTTTGCCGCCTTCCTGCTGCCCCAGGAAAGCGTCCGGGAATTAGAATAATATGATTCCGATTTCAAGGACCTGCCGTTTGACGCGGCGCTAGCGGCATTTCGCCGACGGTTGACAGCCGTAGGCTTTTTATAGAACATCGTTATACCAAAAACAACATCCTCTGGGAGACGCCTGATGAATATCCAGAGCGCCGCGCGGGATATCGACTTTCGCTCTTCGCTGGCCGCCGACAGCGTCACGGCCGCCAAATATTTCGAAACCGCCGCAACGGCCCTGAAGTCGCTTGGCGCCCCGTCGGCGCGAAGCGACGGCGCCAGAAAAGACGCACAGCAAATCAAGTTGCGTTGGCGGGCTGCTCAAGAGAGTTTTCTGCGCCGGCACGTGGGTGAAGTCTACGACGCGGTTACCGAAGATCGCAATAAAACACTCCGTGTATGCGAACTTCTATATACGGTCGCAGATCGTTTCCCTGGTTTATTGCCGACACGGCATGACATTGAGTTGGAGCGTGCGCTCAAGCAGCAAAGCGCCAAAGAAGGCTACGAGATCGATCAGGGTCTATTCATCGCCCATGTTCTGGCCGACCCGAATCGCGGATTGCATCTCGTTCACGCCATGCTCAGACCGAAACGTGAGGCCCTCGAGAAGCTCGCCGATTTTCAGAAATCCGGAGTGGCCGATCTCGGCGAGGCGCGGGTGGAGCGCAAGGGCAGGGTGGGGCACGTCACGCTCATCAATCCGAATTTCCTAAACGCCGAAGGTGACCGTACGGCTGCCGATCTCGAAACCGCCGCAGATTTGGCCCTACTCGACGACCGCATCGAGGTGTGCGTGCTGCGCGGCGGTCCGGTCGATCATCCTAAATATAACGGCCGTCGAATCTTCAATTCCGGCATCAATCTTACCCATCTTTATTATGGCCAGATCTCGTTTACCGATTTCATCCTCGAGCGCGAACTCGGGCTTCTCAACAAGATATACCGCGGTCTGTGGCGCTCCGACTCCTTCGACGAGCAGTTTGAAGACTATTTGGAAAAGCCGTGGCTCGCCGTCGTGGAAAGCCATGCCATTGGCGGCGGCTGTCAGCTCTTGTGCGTGATGGATCGGGTCGTCGCCGCCCACGGCAGCTACTTCAATCTTCCGGCCAGCAAGGAGGGATTCATCCCCGGCAGCGCGCCGCTCCGTTTGCCACGCCTAGTCGGCATCCAGCTTGCCCGGCAGGGAATTTTCTTCGAGCGCAAGTTCGCCGCAGATACGCCTGAGGGCCAAATGATCTGCGATGAGACTGCCGCGTACGAGGAGATGGACACGGCGATCGAGGCCAATACCGCCCAAATGGTACGCGCCGGCTTCACCAGCACTGTGAGTAACCGCAAGGCGTTGCGCGTCGGACAGGAGCCGTTGTCGGTCTACCGGCGGTTCATGGCGACCTATTCGCGGCAGCAGGCGCTTTGCTTTTACGATCCGAAACTGATCGAGAACCTCGAACACAGCTGGAAACCGAGCGGTCGGCGTATGTGAGCCTTTAATCGCGCCGCGGTGCTCGTCGCCGCGCGACGCGTAATGCACGCCACCTCTGAATTAGGTGGGACGCGGATCAAATAGGGCAGAACAGGCTGAGGATTGCTCCATGCGCACAATCGCGGAGCTTATTCGCTGGCGGGCGCGGCGTCATCCCGATGTGGAAGCGATCTGGTACGATGGAAGGAGCCAGACCTACGCCGAGCTTAACAAATCAAGTTCGCAACTTGCCGGCGCGCTGGTTTCACAGCTCGGTATCCAGCCCGGCGATCGTATCGCCATTCTCGACAAGAACTGTGCGGCTTATCTCGAACTGATCTTTGCCTGCGACAAAGCCGGTGCGGTTGCCGCTCCGATTAATTGGCGGCTCACCGCAAGCGAGGTGACGTCAATCATCAAAGACATCAAGCCGAAACTTGTTGCCACTGGACCTGAATTTAAAGCCAACGGCGCTGCGGCCGGCGTCCGCACTCTCACTTTCGACGAGCTCCCGCGCGGTGGGGAAGACCCAAGCCGCGACCAGGATGGAGCTGTCTCCACCCAATTCTGCACCTCGGGTACGACCGGGTTGCCGAAAGGCGCGATGCTGACCGGTGGAAACATGCTCAACACCGGCCTATGCCTCGCGTTAGAGATGCCGGAGCTGCGCGAGGGCTGTCGCTCTCTCGTCGCGATGCCGATGTTTCACCTCGGCGGCGCCGGATGGGCAATCTGGAGCATGCAGGAGGGCGCTTCGCTGGTAATCGTGCGCGAAGTCGTGCCGGAATCACTCCTGCAAACCATCGTCGGACAGCGCGTCGAAACCGCGCTTTTGGTGCCTGCGGTCATGCTATTTCTGTGCGAATTGCCGCAGTCGAGGACTGCGGATTTCTCGGCGCTAAAGCACATCACCTACGGCACGGCTCCGATTTCCCCGGAAGTGCTACGGCGCTCGATCGAGACCTTTAAGTGCCGATTCTCGCAGATTTACGGCCTGACCGAAACAACCGGACCGTTTACGTCGCTCGCGCACGAGCATCACGTCGGCGAAAAACTGTCGTCATGCGGCCGTCCAATGTTTGGCGCGCGCGCCAAGGTGGTTGACGCGGCTGGAAGAGAACTACCCCCTTATGAAGTTGGCGAGCTCGTGTATCAAGGGGAGAGCCTGATGAGCGGCTATTGGGCACGGCAGAAAGAAACCGACGAGGTGATATGCGACGGTTGGTTCCGGACCGGCGATGCCGGCTATGTGGACAATGACGGCTTCTTGTTCATCAAGGATCGCATCAAAGACATGATCGTCACCGGGAGCGAGAACGTTTATCCGGCCGAAGTTGAAGCGGTGCTAGCCGGCCATCCCGATATTGTGGAAGTCGCCGTCATCGGAGTGCCCGACACCAAGTGGGGCGAGAGCGTGAAGGCCTGCGTGGTCACGCGCAAGGGGGCGGCGCTGACTGTAGATGGGCTCATCGAATGGTGCCGCGACAAACTCGCCGGGTATAAGCGTCCGCGCTCGGTCGATTTTCTCGACGCACTGCCGCGCAACGCCAGCGGCAAGATGCTCAAACGCGCGCTACGCGAGCCTTACTGGGCCGGCTACGAACGTCGTGTGAATTGAGGAAATTCGAGCGCGGCGGCAGGCAGCGGCGAAGGCTCTTACAATTTCAAGAGAGCGCGGGCTTGTGCAACACAATCCTGATGCCGGGTTATGTCGAGATGCAGGCTTGTTATTCCCACCGCCTCTCCGCCGGCAACGTTGCGCGGCTGATCGTCGATGAAGACAACTTCGTCGGCGGCGAGCGCCAGCGAGTCAAGCGCCAATGCGTAAGAGCGAGGGTCAGGCTTGAGAATTTTCGTACGAGTGGCATCGACGACCGCATCCACCTGATTCGCGAACGGCATGGTCTCGAGCCAGTTTTCGCCGTGAAACAATTCCAGCTCGTTTGTTAGAATGCCGAATTTGAGGCCAGCGTTTTTCACATCAGAAATGAGCGCGAGGACTTCCGGTCGCAACGTAACTTGGGTCGAAAGTTCATTGTGCTGGAGACAGAATTCGCGAATGGCCCAGTTTTGCCCGACCATGCGGCCGACTTCTTGCGCGCGGCGGCCCCAATAATCGCGCTCGGAAATCTCGCTACTGAGAACCTGTTGCCACAGCGTGTCGCCCGCGGGATCGAAAGGGCCCGCCCATTTCAAAGAGCCGGACGGAAGCTTCAGCAGCCGCTCCAGCGCGCCGCGCGTTTCAAAAAAGCTTTTCTGAATGACGCTCCCGAAGTCAAGCAACAATGCTTTATAATGCCGGCGGCCGTTGTCGCCGGCTTTTCTCACAGCCACGTTCATGCCTGGCAGCTCTTGGTAATCCCGACGTCGCGACGAAGCGCGCTATTCAAGTTCATTCGCCGCACCCACTGACGCCGGGCCGATGCCGTCAGCCGTTATAGGGCACGAGTTGAGCGCCGACCGGCACCTGCGGGTCGTCGGCGTTGTTCGTCACTATCATGTCGAGCTTGAATTTGCTGCCCGGCTTGGCGTTCGTCCACTGGGTGCCCGCGAAAATCATTGGGCAAACATTCGGGAAGGGGCCCTTGGTAAAGTCGAGTTCACCAACCGGGGTCATGACTTTCAGTGTGCTCAGCGATTTGGTGAGCGCGTCGCGTTTCTTTGGATTTTCGCTGGCCTTAAGCGCTGCAATGCCAGCATCCATCAGGGAGACATTGTCGCCCAGCATCTGGTTCCACTGCCGGCCGGTATCCTTTTCGTATTTGTCGGCGAGCTGTTGCGATGTGAGACCGGTCAGTGACGACTGATAGGGGAAAGTCGGGTGCCAGAAAGCCACGGTCGCGAGTTTCGGGCCGAGCGAGCCGAGCGCTTCTACTTGCGAGGGGAACAGACAGGTTTTGGCAATTTGGGCGATTTTGACCTGTCGCGTGTAACCTTGTTGTGCAGCTTGACGCCAGAACGTCGCAAAATCCGGTGGGATCGGTCCGGTCGTGAAGATTTCGCAGTTCTCGGCTTTAAATTTGGCGATCTGCGCCGAGTAGTCACTGGTGCCGTCCTCGTATCCGCCTGGGTCGATGACAGTGAAGCCGGCTTTCTCGAGGATGGGTTTGAAGATGGCGCGCAGCGCGTTGCCGTCGGCATCGTTCGGCATGAGGAAAGCGACGCGGTTGTTGGTCTTAACCGGGCCGTTCCACTGCGCGATGTACGCTTTGGAGAAGTTCGCCACGCCAAACCCGAAGTGATAGGTCCATTTAAACGGCGATGGCTCACCAGGCTTCGCGCCTCGCCCGAAATACCAAGGCTCCCAGGGCATTCCGGTGGACAAGCAGGGCATGCCCGCGGCCTCGCAGGCATCGGCGACCGGGTTTACGGTCTCAGGGGTTGAAGACGACAACATGAAATCGACGCCGTCGCTGGTGATCAGTGTCTTGGCGAGTTGTCCGGCGCGGCTCGGGTCCGACTGCGTATCCCGATCGAGGATCTCTACTTTGTAGGTTTTGCCCCCGGCCGGGAGGCCGTTGGCCACCGCTTTGCGTGCCAAATCAAGCACAAAACCGTCGGGCTCGCCGAAAGCGGCCAGCGCGCCGGAGCGCGGCGTGATGAAGCCGATCTTGATGACATCGGCGGATTGCGCGTACGAGGCACGGCCGGAGAGCGTCAACGCGCCGGCGCCGGCGACCGCTTTGACGAAGTTGCGGCGCGAAACCGCCGGTTTCGTTGTTTCAGTCATTGCCGATTTGGTTTTCTTGAGATTGTCCATCGTCGTTCCTCCCTGTTCTATGTATTCCGCGCCAATAAGGGCGCAGTTGAATCCGGGGCAGTTTCGTTGGTCACCCGGCGCGGTGGACCGTTACCAAGCCCTTGTCTCCATCGACAGTAACCTCATCGCCATCTTTGATCGCTTGCGTCGCCAGCCCCGTTCCAACTACGCACGGCACTCGATACTCGCGGCTCACCACCGAAGCGTGGGTAAGCGTGCCCCCGCCGTCGCATACACAGGCGGAAATTTTGGTGAAGGCGGGTGTCCATGTCGGAGTGGTACCCACGCAGACCAGGACGTCGCCCTGCTGCAACCGCGGCAGCTCGTCCGGCGAACGCAGCACCCGCGCGATGCCACGCGCGACTCCCGAAGATGCCGGCACGCCCGACAATTGCGTGAGGTTGGCGCTACCGGTTCGCATTCGTTCGAGGAATTCGTCGGTGATGCCGAAAATTTCAATCACTACCGGATCAGCGATCGTTTCCGGCGGCGTACCAAGCACGATGGGCATTTCCTCAATTCGCTTGTTCCATTCATCGAAATAAGCTTTGCGGTCGCCGATGACCGGTTCGAAGGATTTGCGGCTTTGCTTGCCGGTCGCGAGCGCACGCAACTCGGAATAGAACAGAAAATTCACATCATTTGGATCGGTGAAGTCGACCGCTCTGGCGATCGCCTGCGCCGCTTTGCGGATCGGAATGGTGCAGCGCATGTCGACGTACCAATTATGGTCATCGTTCCACCACGCAAAATTTGCGTGTTGGCAGGAAGCGAGCGCTTGATCGAACGCACCACGTTCCTGGGTGCTCATCTTGCCGCGCGATTGCTCGATCAGGCCTTGGCGTTCTGCGATCGCCGCGTTCAAGCTGCTTTCGAAGGCATAGGGATCGTTGCTCTGCAAAAGCGACTTGATGATGCCAAGGCAGCGATCAGGATCTTCGATCCAGGCCGGCGAACTGACATCGACAACGCTGTCACTGCGCCAGCCGTATTCCTGCAAGAACGTATCGAGCGCCGTGACCCATTGGGCTGCCGAAGGGTCCTTCTTGAGCGCCTTGTAAATGCCGCCGGCAGGCGCATCGGCGATGATTTTTGCTGCCACAGTGCCGCGAGCGGTGTTGGCAAGTTGCCACATCGCGCGGTCAGATTTCATTGGCTGGGTTTCGTAACCTTGCAGAAACTTCGGAATGTCGGCCGCGGCAATCCCCAATTCCTTACACAAGCCGTAAAACCCGAGATAGTTCGCGGTCAGCGGATACATCAGGTCGAAATGGATTTCCCAGGCGCGCACGTGAAACGCGCGCGCATCGACCATGAATTGCCAGATTTCCGCGGGCGACTTGCCCGACAAATCGTAGGTTTCCAGATAGCGCAGGCCTTTGACGATTTCGTTGCGGCGTTCGTCCCAGATAGCGGGAAAGTTTTGCAGAAAGGGCGGCAGTACCGAGCCGACGCGTTCGCCGCGGCTACCGGCAACCCACGGGCTGACCGGAATGTCCGAGCCGTAGACAAAGATTCCAGCTACGCGCGGCGCCAACCCATCGCTCGGCGGCAGCGGCATGTTGTGCGCTGCCGATTGCGTACCCCAAGCGAAACCGTCCTCAAGCCAGACAAAATTGAGGGGACAGGCGCGCGGCCATTGAAACCCTTTGAACCAAAACCGCGCTTCGTCTTCGGGCTTGAATAAAGAGAGCTGATCACTGACCCAGGGAGCATCGATGTGCTTGACCGGATCGAAACCCGGATAGCCCTTGTCCTTCAGGATTTCTGCGAAGGTGATCACGCCTTTCCTCCTTTTGCCGCCGTTTCACGCCACGGGGTGCGTATTTGGCGCCCTGGCAGCGCCTGCCTCAGGCGGCTTGAGGCGCCGTGCGGAAGGCGGCGCACGTTGCCCCAATTATCAGCTTGGACCTTACGTGGCCGCGAGTCCCGATAGAAGTGACAGAATCCCTACGTTTCCATCAGCACAGTTGAATACCGACGCGATACTGCAACCGTTGGCGGCGCTATTGCAGCAAATAATCATGCCATTTGCCCGCTAGCGGCGACGCTGCCGCGCGCTATAATTCGTCCGCTCGACGCTGCCGATACCGCGGCGGCGCCGCGGGCCGAGTCGTGACGCGTGTCGTGGCAAGCTTCGCCGAAGAGCGAACGGCCGTATTCGGTACAGGGAGGGCCGCATGAAGCGATCCGAAGGGGTCGTGAATCTCGTCCGCCAATGGATCGATAGCGGCACACTGGTACCGGGCGCGAAGGCGCCTTCCGTCCGACAGATGAGCCGGATCGCCGGATGCAGCATGTCGACGGTGCATCAGGCCTACGGCCTTTTGGAAAGCGCCGGCGTTTTCGTCGCCATGCCACGCTCCGGATTCTATCTGGATGGCGCGGTCGGCGGGACGCGCAATGACGGCCTCCGCGAGGGAGCGTCCTCAGGGCCGCCGCACGAGATATCGATCAGCGAGCTGACGCTCCGTCTGTTCGCGTCATGGAGCAACAGCGAGATTCAGCAATTCGGCGCTATTTACGCCAGCACCGACCTGTTCCCGGTTGATGAGGTCAATCGCCATTTCCGGCGCATCCTGCGCAATCCCAAGGGATCGAAGGGCGCGGATACTGCAAGCTCCACACAGGGTGACCCGGCTCTACGCGAGGCCATCGCGCGGCGCTATGTCGAGCACGGCATCGCGCTATCTGCGCACGATATCGTTCTCACCGCCGGGGGGATGCACGCCCTCAATCTTTGCATCAACATCCTCACCAAGCCTGGCGATATCGTGCTGATCGAATCGCCAGGCATGTTTCCCGTTTTCACCGCGCTGGAACATCGTGGGTTGCGCGCAATCGAAATTCCATACTCAGCTCAGTACGGACTCGACCCCGAGCAGTTTGAGTATCTGACCGACCAACACGACATCCGGGCGTGCATTTTGATGCCAACCCATCAATTCCCGACCGGGGTATCCACGCCGGAAAGCGCCGTACGCAGGATCGTCCAAACTGCGCGGCGCAAAAATCTGCCTATTATCGAAAATGGCGGCTACATGGATCTGCAATATGGGAAGATCTGCGCGCCGACCCTCAAGCGTTTCGATGAAAGCGGACTGGTTCTGCAGATCGGCAGCTTTTCCAACACCCTTGCGCCAGGCTATGGCATCGGCTGGCTGGTGCCTGGCCGCTTCCAAGAGAAGATCATGCAGATGAAGTTCGCCAGCAATCTTATCAGCGGCGGAATCTTTCAACGCGCGGTCGCCGACTATATGCAGAGCGGAAACTTCAATCGTCACCTGAGAAACCTGCGCGCCAAGCTGCACGATCGCATGGAGCACGGTGTCGCCCTGATGGAGAAATATTTTCCGCCGGCCTGCAAAGTGACCAAGCCATCCGGCGGTTTCATGTGCTGGGTCGAGGGACCGCCCAGCTTCGACTCGGTCGCGGCCTGCCGGCAGGCACTTACCCGTGGCGTCGGTCTGCCGCCGGGTCCGGTCTTCTCGGCGCGCGAGGGATTCCACAATTATATCGGGCTGAACCTCTCATTTCCCTGGACAGCGGAGGCGGAGGCGCGCCTGAAAGCCGTGGGCGAACTCATCCGCGACCACGCCTGAAGCGCGGGCCGCGCTACGCCGCGGCGGCACGGCCCCACAACTCCGCCGATGCAAGGCGAGCGCCCTCGGCGAGCGCTTCAAGTTTTGCCCACATGATCGACGGGTGAACACGCTGATAAAAGACGCCCTGCGCGAATCCGCAATCCGTGCTGCCGATCACCCGCTCACGCCCGACCAGCTTGGCGAGGCGCAGCAAACGCTCCGCGACCAGCTTCGGATGTTCAACTACGTTGGTCGTATGGGCGATGACGCCGGGAATTAAAACGCGTTCGGGCGGCAATTTGGCTTTTTCCCAAACGCGCCATTCGTGTTCGTGACGTGGGTTGGCCATTTCGAGTGAATAGCCGCCGACCTTCACGCTCAAGATCAGGTCGACGATGTCCTCGGCCGCGACGTCGTTGGTATGTGGGCCGTTCCAGCTACCCCAGCAAACGTGGTAGCGACTCTGTTGCTCGGGGATTCCCTCCAGTGCGCGGTTCAGCGCCGCTACTTTCTGCTCCGCCCAGGAATAATAATCGGCGAAGCTTGCGGGGGGCACCATCACGTCGTACTTGGCGGCGAGCCATGCATCGTCGAGTTGCACGATAAGTCCGGCGTCGGTGATCGCCCTATATTCCTCGCGCAGGGCTTCCCCGAGCGCGGAGCTAAGTTTCTCTTCGGTGCCATAATACTCGTCGCGCAATCCTTGCAAAACGCTGGCGGGAGCGACCACCGGAAGAAAGCCGTGGACGCCAGGATGCCCACGGAGTGCCGCCTTGAGGTTGCTGATGTCGCGCTGCACCTGGGCATGACCGCAGTAACTGATCGGTCCGGTCACGACCCAGTAGCCAGCGCCGGCATTTGCCTGTTGGCTTGCCTGATATACCGCGTAAAAATCGCGGAAACGCTCGAAGTCGAGGCCGGCTGATGGCGTCGGTTTTGGCCGCTCGCTTGGTGCAGCGCGAAACTCGAGCCCGCTTAGGCGCTCGGTCACATACCTGTACCACGAGCTCTTCGGATATTCCCCGTCATTGACAACGTCGAGACCGGTCTTTGCCTGCCGGGCAACGACCTCATTGATCGCCTTGGTCAGATATTGCGCATAGGCATGGTCGTCGATCGCCTCGCGTTCCAGCCGCTTGCGCATATAAGCGACCAGCTCGGGCGGCCTGACCAAGCTGCCGACATGAGTGGTTTGGATGTGGCTGGTATTGGCTTGCATGGATGCAAACGCCGTTAGCGACCGCCCCAAATTTCGTCCGCCACTTCGACGACTAGCGCGAGCTTCGCCCACTGCTCGTCCTCGGTCAGCAGATTTCCTTCTTCCGTGCTGGCGAATCCACATTGCGGGCTGAGCCGGAGCTGATCGATGTCGATGAACTTGGCAGCCTCCTCGACGCGACGCTTGATTTCGTCCTTGCTCTCGAGCTTCCCGGTCTTCGATGTCACCAAACCCAGCACGACCTTTTTACCTTTGGGCACGAGTCGCAGTGGTTCAAAGCCGCCGGCGCGTTCGCTATCGTATTCCATAAAGTAGGCGTCGATGTTGGTCTTGTTGAAAAGAATGTCGGCGATCGCGTCGTATCCGCCAGCGCTCTGGAACGTGGAACGGAAATTGCCGCGGCAAAGGTGCATGCCGGTTACCATGTCGGCCGGCTTATCGGACAGCGCGATATTGGTCGCCCGCGAGTAAAGCTCCGGCAGCTTGTCAGCGTCGTTTCCATGCTCAACGAAAAACTGCCGTTGCTTCGGATCGACAAGGACGATCATGTAAACCTCGTCGAGCTGCAGATAGCGACAGCCCGCGTCCCCGAAGGCGCGTACGATCTGACGATAAGTTTGCGCCAGATCGGCGTAGAACTCCTCAAACGATCCGTAGATGGATCCGTCAATGATGGTCTTTCCACGATGCGCCAAAAATGCGCTCGGCGCTGGAATCGTCATTTTCGGTACCGAAGCCGGTGAAGAAACAGACTTCAGGTAGCGAAAATGATCGACCATCGGATGGCCGCTGAATGATCCGAGCCGCGCAGTGGGACGATGCGCGAGTGTTTTCGGCTGGCTGCCTTGAAAGCGCTTCACATCCGGGGTTGAGAAAGTCTCAACATTGTCGAGATGGCGGAAGAAGTCGCGGCTCCAGAAGCTGCGCCGATATTCCCCGTCGGTCACGACCTTCATTCCGAGCGATTCTTGTTTGCGAACGGCCCGGCGAACGGCTTGATCTTCGACCTCTTTAAGGTCGCCTCGGCTGATTTCCTTTCGCTCCAATTTCGCTCGCGCATCCTTGATTTCTGGCGGACGCAACAAACTGCCGACGTGCTCGGCGCGAAATGGCGGTTCCGTGATCATCGCTGCCTTTCCGTATTTTCCTGACGAGCCTGTCCGCGCTGTGGCGCGAGCGGCTCGGCGAGCACTGTAAGCGCGTGCTAACATCGGTGTACGGGCGCTACAAGGACAAACGAGCGTTTTTTGCCTGCCGCGTCATCTGTGCCACTCGATCCGAACAGGAACTGTTCCAGCGACCCGACTGTGCTGGTTAAAATGAGAACGAACTGTCCGCATCGCACTAGTGGCAGCGCCGGCCGTAATGAAGTAGTTCTATGCTGAAGGTGCGAAGCTGAACGCGCCACAACGGAAACGCCGAAGCGCCCCCTTAATGTTACTCTGGCTCGAAGACCTGACTGAAAAAGACGCGGGGGTCGTCGGACCAAAAATTGCGCGTTTGCAAAAGTTGCGCAGGCTCGGGATCGAAGTGCCCGACGGTTTCGCCATCACGACGGAGGCGTTTCGTGCATTTCTGAGCGAGAGCTCTTTGGAATCACTGATCGACGACGAGCTTGCCGCCATCACTGACGCAGATGATCTGGCCTCTCTCGATGCGGCGGCAGCACGCTTGCGCCAAGCTATCGAAAAGGCGCCGCTGAACGAAAATTTTGCGGTGCTACTGCAAGACGCCTATCACGAACTGTGTTTCCGCTACGGCGATATCGCGCTGCCGGTGGCGGTGCGGAGTTCGGCCGTCGGCGAAGACGCCACGGCGGCAAGTTTTGCGGGACAATACGAAAGCTATCTTGGAATTATCGGCCCCGACGCGGTCATGATGGCTGTCCGCAAGGCATGGAGCAGTCTGTTTGTTGCCCGCGCCCTGAGCTACCGGCTACGGCAGCGACAGCACTATCGGGATACGCCGATGGCGGTCGGGGTCTTGCGATTGGTGCACGCGCGGTGTGCCGGTGTCGGCTTTTCCGCCGATCCGGTCCGAAAGAAGCTTGATCGCTTCATTGTCGAAGGCTCGTGGGGGTGGGGCGAGGCCATTGTGCAAGGGACGGTCGAACCTGATCACGTAGAGATCGATCGCGCCGACGGGCGCGTGATTTCATACCGGGTCGGCAACAAGAAGATCGCCACTGTTTTCGACAGAGTTCTCGGGGCCGTCGCCGATAAGGAACTTCCGGTTCGGTTTCACGCGGCGCGGTGCTTGTCGGATGAAATGATCAATGCGCTATGGCAAGCGCTCACTCAAATCGAGCGTCATTTCGGGCATCCGGTCGATATCGAATGGGTCATAGAGCCGAACTGGAGGCCCGGAATTCCGGTTTCGATCGTGCAGGTCCGCCCAATTACCACGCTCGGCGACGAGGGTCGCGTTTCTGCGCCCCCGAAATGGGATGCGCTGGGCTACGCCGCGAAATACGGTTTGGGCATTAAGCCGAAAGCGACGATCGGCAGGTGAAGCGACTCCGCCGGCTAGTCCCAGAGTTCGACTTTGCTGTCGCGACCGTCGCGCCGTCCGTTTTGTCATGCGGCGATGCGTTAAGGAGTTTCACCAGCGAGATCGCAGTCGCGGCCCAACTCGGGATGCTTCGTTGCCGCGGCATCGACATCGACGTTCATCAATCCTTTGTGTGAGACGATTGTCAGCTCGGTAGCGGCACGTAATGATGCCGGCACGCAATAGGACGCGAGAACGGACATGCCGGCTATCGGTTGTTTGCTGCTTGCCGCCTTTCTAACTGCGATGAGTGGCTTTGGTGTTCGAGCAAAGGACGCTGAGAAATCGTTTCGCGTGGCCATTTCGGACCGCAGCGAAGTTGCGACTTTTCTGCGGTTGCGATTCGACGAGAGCGGCAAAGCGCAAGAGCTTGATAAGCGAAACCTCAATTGGTACGTAGCGGAGACCGACGGACCGAGCGTACGCGTAAAGGCGCCGTTCTACGGCGATTGTCCCGACGGCGAGCAACCGTTCGTCTACAGACCGTGGTTGCCGCCGCCGGCAACCGCCGGTTCCGCAAACAATCTCGAGCCAGGCTATTGCTGGCAAAAATCCAAAACTCTGATTTTTGTTTTGTTGTTCGAAGAGCCAATTGCCTTGGGCAATATTAGGTTATCGGTCCAAGGCGAAAGGCTTCCTGAATGGAGCGGCCAATTGCTCGGCAGCCAATTAGCTGTGATCTCCATTCGTGCAGGACTTAAGAACGTCGATTTAGAAATTGCCGTGGTGAATTGACACCCAGCTCTCGACAAAAATGAGGCGGTGCTCTCGGAGCCTCCTACCGAGGGCGGAACCCTTAAGCGGCGAAGCGCGGCTCTGGCAGACCTTGGACGCCAACGTCGTAAATCGCGAACAGGCTGCCACGTAATAAGCCGTCACCGGGAAAGCGCGGCAGTGGCGGTTTGGCCATGGACGTGGCGAAAAGGATATCGAGCTTCGGCCCCCCGAACATGACGCTTGTCACCTTCTTGACCGGCATCTCTATGGTGCGGTCGATGCGGCCGTTTGGATCGTAACGCACGATGCGTCCGTCGTAGACCAGCGCGTTCCAGACGCAGCCTTCGGCATCGACAGTCGAGCCGTCGGGGGCGCCGCCGCGAGACCTGTCGACTTTGACGAAGGTGCGCCGGTTGGTGGCAGCGCCGGTCGATTGATCATAATCGTAAGCCCAGATTTCGCCGCTCGCGGAATCGGCAAAATAGAAAGTTAAGCCATCGGGACTCCAGCATGGTCCGTTTGAGACAACGATGTTCTGATCGAGCTTATGCAGCGAGAAATCCGGATCGAGACGATATAGCGCGCCGCTTGGTCCGTCCTCCGTAGTATCCATAGAGCCGGCGACAAAACGGCCGCGTTTGTCGACCTTGCCGTCGTTTAATCTATTGTTGGGTTTGCCGGGTTCGGGATCGACAATGAGGTCCACGTCGCCGGTCCGGAAATCAAGAGTATGGAAGCCGCGCGCGAGCGAAACGATCGCCCCATTGCCATCCTTGCGCAGCGCCATGGAGCCGATTTTTTGCGGCACATTCCAGCATCGAATTTCGTGGCCCGCCGCAGTGGCGCGAAAGACGCGCCCATCGACGCTGTCGATCCAATAGAGGCGCTCTTGCGCGGCGTCCCAAAGCGGCCCTTCGCCAAGAGTCGTTTTCACGTCGACGAGGACTTCGATACGCATGACTTTTCCCGACCTCTGCTTTGTCAGCTGCCGAACTGCGCTTCCGGAGGACCGATCTCGCGCGACGCGCGGAGAAACTTCACACGTGCAAATGAGCGAGAATTTGGCCACGATCAATGACCGAACTTGAACCCTCCAAAACCGCGCGACCCTGATCCATGATTAAATAGCGATCGGCGATCCGCTCGGCAAACGAGAGGTTCTGCTCGACGACGACAAATGCAGCGCCGGCGGCCTTCTTTTCAGAAATGGTAGCGATCATGTGCAAGATATTTTCCCATTGCACGCCCTCGCTCGGCTCGTCGAGCAAGATGATCGGCTGATCTTCGGCGAGACCGCGTACAAACGACAGCATCTTTTTTTCTCCCCCGGAGAGCGTGCCGGCGTGCTGCGTGAGTCTGCGCTCGAGGATCGGAAAACGATCGAAATAGCGACGAAATGCGCCGAGCTGGCGGCTTGCGCGCATGAGGGTGAGATTGTCGCGAACGGACAGGTCGTCGAAAACCGGGCGCTCCTGCGGGCAATATGTCATGCCACTACGCCGGCGGGCGGACGGATCGAGTTGCGAAACCGGCTTGCCATCGAAAAGCACTTGTCCGCGGCGGCACGGCAAATAACCGAAAAGAAGTTTCATGAGCGTGCTCTTGCCGACGCCGTTGCGTCCGAGCACACAGAGAACTTCGCCGGAATTGGCGGCGCCGGTCAGATCACGGACGATAGTGGTGGTTCCATATCCACCGGTCAGTGCTTCGAACGCGAGCCGCGCGGCGATCATTTCTCGCCCCCGACATAGACCGCGCGAACAGCAGCATCCGCTTGGATCGCCGCGACGCTACCCTTTGCCAGAAGCGTTCCGTTGTGCAGCACATAGACCACTTCCGCGAGCTCCTTGACCAGGCTCATGTCGTGCTCGATGACGATGATGGCGCCGCCGAGGCGTTGCGCTGCCCAGCGCACAATGCCAATCACTGCCGTTGTCTCTTCGGGCGATAGGCCGGCGCACGGTTCGTCGAGCAACAACACGCGCGGCTCGGTCAGGAGCGCCATGGCGAGTTCGAGAATTTGTTGTTCGCCGTGCGATAATTCGCCGGCTTTACGCTCTACGGATGCGAGAAAGGGATAGCGCTTCTGCAAATCCTCCAGCATTGGGGTGGTCCAACGCCGCAGCCGAGGGTCGAGCAATTGCAATTTACGTGCCCTACCGCTCCACAACGCAATGGCAAGATTGTCTGCGATTGATAGGTGTTGGAACACGCTCGGAATCTGGAGCTTGCGGGCGACGCCGAGACGCGTCACACGGTGCGGCGTCAACCCGCTGACTGACGCATCACCGAGATCGATGGATCCTGTCACGGTCGCCAGTTCGCCGCTTACGGCATTGAACATCGACGTTTTACCCGCGCCGTTCGGGCCGATAACGCAAAATATTCCAGTCGGATCGAAGTCGAGCGAGAGCCGGTCGAGAATGGTGAATTCACCGGCCCGAACGCCGACACCGTTGAGGACCAGCCGAGCGGGCTGATCGCTGCTTAAACGTTTCGGGGCGGCAACATGTGCTTGTTTGCGCCGACCTTTCAGAAAGCTCGCTAGCGGGTCGGCGAGCCCTACAATCCCTCTGGGAAATGCCAAGACGATGACAATGAAGAATATCGCCATCAGCACTTCCCAAAATGGCAGTGTGTCGCGTAATTGCGCGGTGAGCGAGCCGACAAGTAAAGTTCCGATAACGGGCCCGAGGAGGTTTGCTCGACCACCGACGGCGGTCCAGATCACGAGATCGGCGGAAACGCCGAAGCCGACAGCCTGCGGCGTGACGATTCCTTGCTGCGGCGCGTAGACCACACCGCCGATTCCGGCCATTAACCCGCTCACGCCAAAGGCGACCGCCTTTAGCTGGTTAGTGTCGAATCCGAACAGTTGAACCCGGCGTTCGTTCTGCGCCAGCGCCCGCCAAAGCACACCGACCGGTGCGGTGTAGAGCCAGCCGGCAATCGCCAGCACGGCGAGGAGCATGGCTGCCGATACGTAGTAGACGTCTGAGAAATCGTTCAGGCCCGGCAAACCCGGAATGCCCTTGAGGCCGTTGAAGCCTCCGGTGACGGAGTTCCAGCTCGTCGCGATCTGAAATGCCAAAAGCGACAGCGCTAGTGTGATCATCGAGAAATAGGGGCCGCTTTCGCCGCGGCGACGAAAAACCAGGACGCCGATGGCATAGGCGAGCAACGCCGAGGCGACGGCGAAAATCGGCATTGCCAAAACGGCAATGATTGGAAGGTCCGCAAAGGCGATAAACGTTAGCCCGGAAAGGTACGCGGCTAGTCCAAAGAACAGTCCTTGGCCGAGCGGCAGAAATCCCGCGTGGCCCCAGCAAAGTCCGACGCCGACTGCCGCGGCGGCGTAGAGCGCATAGAGACCAAGCTGATAAGCCCAAAACGGTCCGAGCAAAAATGGAAGCGCAACCGCAACGATGACAATGAGGCTAGCTGCGCGCAACGATGCCTCGCGGCCTCAACCAAAGGAACAGGATCGACAAAACCAACACCGCAAAATACCCGTCGGTAGCGCTGCTGGTGGCGGAGATGATGCTGTCTACTCCGCCGATAACGGCGGCGCCGGACAACAGACCCGATACACTGCCGAGGCCGCCGACAATGAGGACAAAAAACGCCCGCAGCACGTAGTCCAGCCCCATAAACGGCTGCACCGGAATAAGGGGCGCGAGCATGACCCCGCCAAGGCCGGCGAGACACGTGCCGACGATGAATGTGCCCGCCGCAAGCCGCCGCACCGAGATTCCTTGGGCTTGGGCGAGGTCGGGATTGCTGACCATGGCGCGAATCCGGCTGCCGGTCCGGCTGCCGCCATACCAGATCACCAGCCCGACGACGATGAGGAGCGAGACTGCGATCAACAACAGCCGGTAAATCGGATATTCCGTATCGAGGAAATGGACGGTTCCAGGAAGCGGGATATTTACGCTGTAGAATCCGAGCCCGAAAATCGCTTCGGCGATCTTACGCAGCAATAAACTTAATCCCCATGTTGCAACCAGAGTGTCAAAGGGCCGACGGTAGAGCGGGCGGATCATGATCCATTCCACCGCCCAGCCGAGAATACCGCAGACGATCAAGGTCAGCGGGACTGCCGCAAGATAAGGCCAGTGGCCGGATTGCGTGACGTAAGCGCAATACGCGCCAATCATGATGAACTCGCCGTGCGCGATATTCAGCACGCCGAGCAGCCCGAAGATTACCGCCAGGCCAAGCGCCAGGACTGCAAGTGTGGAGACCGCGTAAACGAGGTTGATCGCCTGCGTGACGATCAACGGATCCATTCACTCAACCTCCGACACCGCGAGTTTCGGTCAGGCCTTGCACTCGTCGCCGCTCTTGATGTCGGCGAAGGTCTTGATGATGTTAAACTCGGTGCCGTTGCAGTCGGCGAGGAACATGGTCTTGTCGACGTGGCGTCCGTGCATAGTGACGTCACCGGAGGCGGTCGGGAAGGTTATTCCTTCGGACGCCGCCATGCACTTCTTTGCGTCGGTGCCGCCCGCCTTGGTGACCAGCGTGCTCGCGCAATAGACGCCTTCGTAGCAGTCGGCGCCGATCCTTCCGAGCTGCGGCGCCTTGTCGCCGAACTTGGCCATATAGTCGGCCTTGAATTTCTTCGCCGCTGCGCTGGGGGCATTCTCGTAGTACGACATGCAGGAATAAAGATTCTTGCTGCTGTCGGCGCCAACGCCATGCAGCGTGTTCTCTTCCAGCAAGAGCGAGAGCCGCGCGATGTCCTTATCCAAGCCAAAGCCGGCAAAAGTCCGGTTGAAGTTGACGTTGTCGGCGCCGACCAGCGTGATCAGGACGGCGTCCGGCTTGGCCGATTTGATGCGAGTGACAACCTCTTCAAATTTGTTGGGCGCGCCAAATGGCACGTATTCTTCGGCGGCGACTTTGCCGCCATTCTCGGCGATGTATTTCTTGGCCTGCTCGTTACATTTACGCGGCCAGACGTAATCGTCGCCGATCATGTAGATCGACTTTGCGCCCTTGTCCTTCATCATCCAGGTAAGCGACGGCCTGATCTGCTGCTCCGGCGTATCCGCCGTGACGTAGGTGTTGAACGAGCACTCGCCGCCTTCGTAGACCGGGGTATAAACGTAAGGCACCTTGCCCTTGATAGTGCCGACTAACGCTTCGCGCGTCGCGCTGTCGTGGGAGCCGACAAAGACGTCGACATTCTCCTCGAGCATGAGGCGGATTGCCGATTTCGTCGTTTCGGCGGGCGGACCGCCGGCGTCGGTCGGAATAAGCTTGATCTGGCGTCCCAAAATACCGCCGGCCTTGTTGATCTCCTCGGTCGCGAGTTCAGCGCAGGCGCGCTGAGTCGGACCGAACAAGGATGCCGGTCCGCTCAATGCTATGAAAAGACCGATTTTGAACTCATTAGCCGCGGCGGCCGGTCGGATCAATCCAGGCATCGTACCGAAGGCGGCGCCGGCGGCGGCCGCGCCGAGAAGCGTTCGCCGCGTCGGGCCCTGTTTGCGAATGCTCATTTGCTTCTTCTCCTGTTTGCAGGTTTCTTAACAATCATAAGGGTGCGCGCGGTGCCGGTGGTCGAGGGAACAAATTCTCGACCGCTGCCGCAAGGGCCAGCAATTGCTGGTCACTTGCCTCCGGACCCGACAGCTCGATGCCCACAGGCAATCCCGCAGCAGTTATTCCGACCGGCAAACTGATGCCGGGAATGCCGCCAACGCTGCCCGGACTGGTATTGCTGATGAACGTCGGAAATGTCGGTACTGCTTTGCCGTTGAGCAGAAACGTTTCATCGTCTCCGATTTTCGCGGCCGGCGCCGGAGTCGTCGGGAATACGATGGCGGCAAGGCGGTGGTCGCGGAAATGTCGGCTGTAAGTATCTTGGAGAACTTTTCGCTGCTCGAGCGCTTGGCGATATGCAGTCTCGGGGACTGCACCGGCGCCGAGCAGACTTTGCAAGATACCCTTTACGTCGGGGCTCGCGACTTTGGCGACGAGACCTGCATAGTCCAGTCCAGTTTGATGTTCGGCAAGATAGACATTTAGATCCGCGACCGTCTCGTAAAGTGCGATTGGGAAACCGGCCTCGCGATCAAGCCTGGCTTCCTCGCTCATATCGACATCGATTAGCTCGATGCCGGCATCGGACAGCCGGTCCAATGCGCTTCGGCAAATTTTTTCAAGTTCGGTGTCAAGGTTTTCCCAAAAATGCTGCTTCGGCACGCCAAGGCGCAGTCCCTTGAGCTTTGCCGCCGCCACCTCGGTGGGACCACCGGTAACGACGCCGTCGAGTAGCGCGCAGTCGGCGACGCTGCGCGTCATTGGGCCGGCGGTGTCGCGCGTGTGCGAAATCGGCACAATGCCAGCCTGTGACCACCGCCCCGTCGTCGGACGAAAACCAACGATCCCGCAAAGCGCGGCGGGAATTCGCACCGACCCGCCGGTGTCCGAGCCGATACCGCCCGGCACCACCCGCGCCGACACGGCAACACCGGTCCCGCCGCTCGACGCGCCGGGAATGCGGTCTGGCGCGTAAGGATTTCGCGCGGGACCGTGAGCCGCGTTGTTGTTGCTGATGCCGTAAGCGAGTTCGTGGAGGTTGGTCTTGCCGAAGTTGATAGCGCCTGCGGCGAACAACTTGTCGACAATCACGGCGTTCCGCTTGGGACGGTTGTTGGCGAGACCTGGCGTTCCACCGGTCGTGGCCATCTCGGCCGTGTTGAGGTTGTCCTTGAGCGCCAGCGGGACGCCGTGGAGTGGGCCAAGCGATGCGTTTGCGGCGCGCTGTTTGTCGGCTTTGCGTGCGGCCTCGCGGACGCGCTCCGGATCGAGCGCTATGAAGGCGTTGAGACTGGCAAAGCCAGCCGCGCGGGCCAACAACGCGTCTGCCAATTGCTCTGCGGAAATCTCGCCGGTGCGGATTGCCTTTGCCGCCGCGCCGACTCCCAGATCGTGAAGCGTTGCCATATCGGTACTCGCAAGACCCGTTACGCGGCCGGAATTACTGCCGATCCCCGCACTCTTTAAGTGTATTGCGGGCCTGTCCCGGAGCCATCGGCATAAATGTTGACCCCGTCACAGCAGCCGTTGCCGGGAAATCGCCGCCGCGAGCTCCGCCCGATTGGCACAACCGCTTTTAGCCATGGCGTTAGAAAGATGAGTGCGTACCGTGCCAAAGCCGATGCCCAGTATCCGGGCGATGTCACGGTCAGTGCAACCGCGGGCGACCAGGGCGGCGACCTCAGTTTCTCTCGGCGTCAGACCGTTCTGCGCCTCGCAGCGAAGAAGTGCCCGGCGCAAGTGCGGCTCCAGCGCATCGAGCAGGTCGGTATCGCGTTCGCAAAAATCGGGACGGCCGCTTCCCCGCCAGATGCGGAGATCACCAAGATCGCGCTCGCGGTCGAAGATGAACATATTCACGCCGTGATGTAATCCGTCGCGCGCCAGGAAGTCATTATAGAATTCGGTGCGCATCAGTCTCTCGCGGGGAATGACCTCGTCGACCAGCGTTGCGCGCCGCCGGGCGCGGAGCTGGAACGTCATCGGATCGCGGAATTGATACCAATCTTCGTACCGGCGAAGATTTCCCGGCGCCATGTTGAAACTAAGTGCCTCGTCGAAACGCTGCTTGCGGGAATCCCAAATGTACGAGGCGCCGAAATCCCCGCGCAGCAACCGTATTACGTCGGCAAAGATCACCGAGCGCGCGTCAACGTCTGGTCCCAGACGTTCCAGCCGCGCGACGATATCGCCGAACAGGCGAAGCTCATCGCCGGTGATGTCGCGAATAACGGTATGATATCCGCCCGCGGCCACAGAACCCCCACCTAAGCCGGCAGATTACCTGGAAATTGTTCCTGCGCGGCCGCTAAGCTGTCAAGGCCGCTTGTTAGCCATTAGCTGGCGCGGACGCAGGCAGCGCCACGCCAACGTCGCTGCCGCCGGCGGCAAAAGCTAAAGTTCAGGCGGAGGTTGAATAAACGGCGGGGGAAGAAATCGCTGTCGGCACAAGCCCCGGGAAGCGGTCTCGCAAGTTCACGCTCTAGGTGAGCGCGAACGCACTTTCGAATGAACGGTCGAGGGGAGCCGGCCTACCCGCAAACGCATTCCGGCCGCGCTGGGAAGCGCGGCCGGAAGTCTTTAGGCCAGAGCTTAGTTATAATCTTTCTTGCAGGGCGGGTTGTCGCGGCCCGGCGGGACGAACTTGTCGAACACCACCTTGGAGAAGCCGAGACGCTCTTGCACGTTCGGAATGACTTTCACCACCTTGCTGATCAAGTCGCCTTTTTCGTCTTTCACGACTTCGGTGATGAAGTTGGTGCCGATGGCTTGACGGTTCTCGTCGAGCGTGATGCGCCCGTTCGGGGTGTCAAGGTCGGTCTTGTTCAACGCTTCGCGGAATGCCTTATTGTTGTTGCTCAGGTCGCCCTTCACCTCATCGAGCGCCTTAAACACGGCGTCGACCGAGTTGTAGTAGTTGATGGCGAGCAACGAAGGACTGGCGAAGGCGTTTTTGAAGTAGCCGGTCTTGGCATGCTGCTGGTAGGCTTTCACGAAAGCCTGCCACTTCGGATTCGGATCATTGTCGGCCATGCCGCTTGCGGCAATGGTGCCGATCAACGCGTCCTTTGCCTTGCCCTTCGACGACAGCACGGTCTGATCGACCATGATGGAGCCGCCGATGAGGTGGGCGTGACCGCCGGCCTGCTGGTACTGGTTGAGGAAGTTCACGGCGTCGGCGCCGCCAAGGCCGAGATAGATCGCGTCGACGTCTTCCGACAGCAGCTGGGGAATGTACGAAGCGAAGTCCTTAGTGCCGAGCGGCACCCAGAGGCGCTTGGTGATTTGTCCGCCGGCCTTACAATACTCCACCGTCAGTCCCATCACCTGCGTGTAAACGAAGGCATAGTCTTCGCCGATGGTGGCGATCTTCTTGTAGCCCTTGACGTTGTAAGCGTAGTCGCCAAGGCCCGCGTGCCATTGCGCGCCGTCCATGTTGGTGCGGTAGAAGGTCGGCGAGGGGGTGACGCCTGCGGACGGATCGCCGTAGGTGGTCTCGAGCGCGCCGGAAGCCGCGTTCATCACCGTGATCTGCGGCTGGGTCTTCGAATAGTCGCGGATAGCGATACCTTCCGAGCCCGACAGCGGCGAAATGAGAACGTCGACCTTGTCTTGCTCGACGAGCTTCTTGGCCGCGCGGATCGCCGAGTCCGGACTGGCATCGGTCGAACCGACGATGGTCTCGATTTCCTTACCGCCCGCCTTGCCGCCGTGGGCCTCGACGCCGAGGTCGTAGCCGCGCATCCCGTCCTCACCGAGAACGGTGTATGTGCCTTCGAGAGTTGCTGTAACGCCAATCTTGAGTTTGTCAGCGGCGTTAACCGATCCGGTGCCGACCATTGCGGCAAAACCGGCGACGGTCGCCAATAGTATGCCCTTGCGCATGAGGTTCCCTCCTGTTTACAGCGCTGTCACGCCGGCCGAATGCAGTTTGATGCTTTTTTAAGGGGGCCGTCGCCCCGTGCCCCGACCGACACGCAAATCGTAACAGCGGCTCACCTAATTCCACAAGTCCGCCAGCGTCCAAAGCCGGGGCTACGGTCGTGTCTGCTAGTCTGATTCTTCAAATCTTCAGCCTCAAGTAGCCGTCCGCGTTCGCCTGCGGATGTCGATTTGCCCACTTGTCAACGCGCCCCCGGAGTCGTTTAATCCGCGAAACAAAACAAAGACCTACGCCTTGGGAGGACGCGAATGAGTACGGCTTTGGCCGTGTGTCACGGTACGTTCGGCCGCGTGACCGTCTATCGCCTCGACAAGCCGATGCGGACGCACGCGCATCGTGAAGGGCATTTGACCTTCCTGCTGAGCGGTCCTCCTGCAATTGTGACCGTCAACGGTGTTCCGCACTTGGTTAACGAAAGCGCGGGAGTGGCTATCAACCCTTGGCAGTCGCACGCGTTTCAGCCTTGCTCGACTGACGAGCCGTCCGTCTATCTCGTCGCCTACATTTGTGATCGTTGGCTCGACCGGGACCAGGAAGGCCGCGGCAGTTTGCGGTTTGGTGCGAATGGCATCCAGGTTGGAACTACCCTCCGTTCGATCGCGGTCAGTCTTGCCCACACGCTCGTGACCAACGCGAGCTATCGCATCATCAATCGATACTTGAACCAATTGTTTGATGCGAGCTTTGATGAATCCTGGACAGGAGGCAGTCGGGGCGGCCTGTACGCCAAACAGCGAACGCCGATCGACTTTCGCGTGCGCAAATCGCTGCGATTATTGGATGATGGTCTCGCTCAGGGCCTGGAACTTGACACCGTCGCGCGCGATGCCGGCCTTTCGCGACCGCATTTCTATAAGTTATTTCGTGAGAACACCGGGGTAACGCCTGCCCTTTACGCCAATACCATGCGGGTAGAGCGCGCACTTGATCGCCTGACTTCATCGCAAATTTCGGTCACGGATATCGGTTTCGAGCTGGGCTTTTCGTCACAAAGTCATTTCACCCATTTTTTCGCCGCCAACGTTGGAATAGCGCCCACGCTCTACCGAACCATCGCGCGCGTGGTAAGCGACTAGCCTCGCTCCGGGCACACCTCGCGAAAAATCAGACTGTAAAACACGCGGCCGCGGGTCCACTCGGCTAGCTTTCGCCGGCGCAGGAGTGGCAGCGGTGTCGACCATCTTTGGCGATGACGGAGCAGGTCAAGGCGGCGGACGCGGTGACGCGCTCGGCCGCTGGATCGGACGCCATCCGATTCCAGCGCTGATTATCGCCGTCGCCGTCATTTTTTTCGCATGGCTTGTGTTGGCGCCTTGGCCAGCAGGTTTCGAGGACGTGTTCGGCAAGAAGCTGATTTTCATCAACGCGCTCTTCAACGGCATCACGCTCGGCGGCCTCTATTTTCTGGTGGCAACCGGTTTCACGCTGATTTTCGGGCTGATGCGCAATGTGAACCTGGCGCACGGGTCGCTCTATCTGTTCGGCGGCTATATGGGCTACGAGGCCGGTGATCTGACTGGGTCGTGGCTATTTGGTTACGTCATCGCGTTCATAAGCTGCGCGATCGTCGGCATCGCCATGCAGTTCCTTATCTTTCGGCGCATGGAGGGCCAGGATCTGCGCCAGACCCTGGTGACGCTCGGACTATCGATCATCTTCTCCGATCTGATGGTCTGGGTATGGGGCGGTAACGCCATCCAGATCGACACTCCGGAATATCTTGAGGGGCCGATAGCGACGCCGATCATTGTAGCTGTCAAATCGAGCGGCGAGAGCGTCTTTCTTTACTATCCGCGGGTGCGGCTCGTGATTTTTGCCGCCGCCGTCGTGATCGGTATCGGCATGTGGCTCGCGCTCAACCGCACCCGGGTCGGCGTCATGATTCGCGCCGGCGTCGACGACCGCGACATGCTCTCTGTGCTCGGCTACCGGGTCCAACTGCTGTTTGTACTGGTCTTTGCCTTCGGCGCCGGACTTGCCGGTATGGCCGGCATAGTTGGCGGCACCTTCCAATCGCTATCGCTTGGCGAAGACTCGCACTTTCTGTTGGCATCTCTGGTCGTGGTCATTGTTGGCGGCATGGGATCAATACCAGGCGCCGCGCTCGGCGCCCTCATCATCGGTGTCTCCGAGCAAATAGGCACAGTTTATTTCCAGAATTATTCGACCGTCTTGAGCTTTCTAATCATGGTCGTTGTGCTTGCGCTGCGCCCGCAAGGATTGTTGGGGAGGCGGTAATGGCGCTGCTGCAAACCGCGCAAGAGGGGACTCTCGGCGTCGGAACGGCCCAGCGCGGTGGCGATTTTAGCCAGTGGGTGTCTCGCCACGCAGCGGTTCTTTTGCTCGGCATGTTTATGTTGCTGTTTCCCATCATCGCCAATGATTTTTTCCTGCGGCAGATCGCCGGATGGACGATGATCCTTGGCATGATCGCCCTGTCGCTGACGTTCCTCGCGGGCTACGGCGGCATGGTGAGCTTGGCTCAGATGACGGTCGCTGGTCTTGCCGGTTACATGATCGCGGTGTTTGGCGTGAGTTCGCTACCGAAGGTCAGCTTGTTCTGGCCCTGGTGGGCGGCTGTACCGATGGCCATCGTCATCGCGGTGGCTTTCGGCACGTTAGCCGGCGCGCTCTCGGCGCGCACGGAAGGCATCTACACGATCATGATTACGCTCGCGCTGGCGACGTCTTTCTTTTATTTGACTCTGCAAAACTGGCCGATCTTTAACGGTTTCAGCGGCTTTACGACTATTCCTGCCCCGCATTTCTTTGGCGTGGATTGGGGCGCGGCGATCCCGCTCTATTACATGATCCTGCTTTTCGCGGCGCTGAGTTATGCCGTCGTTCTTTACGTTTCTCGGGCGCCATTCGGTCTCGCGCTGCAGGGCGTGCGCGACAATCCGCGCCGCATGGAAGCGATCGGCTATAACGTCACCGCCCATCGGATTGCCGCCTATGCGTTCGCGGCGGTAATTGCGGCGATCGGCGGAATTCTGCTCGTCTGGCAGAATAATCAGATTTCGCCGTTCTCTGTGGGCGTTGACGTGGTCATTAATCTTCTGATCATCGCGGTTGTCGGCGGACTCGGCCACCCGATCGGTCCATTCGTCGGCGCACTGATTTACGTGTTCTTGCGCACCTTCGCGCTCGACGCGCTGGTGGCGGTCGGTCTCGACGGGCGGCGGTTCCAGACTCTGATCGGGTTAGGTTTTCTCGTCATTGTTCTGTTCTCGCCCGACGGCGTAGTAGGGATTTGGCGACGTTTGAGAGAGCGGGCGCGTTCATCCCAGAGGACAAGCCGCCAATGAGTTCGATCGCCGAACGCATGGCCGCAGCCGGCACCGGCAACGCGATTGAGCTGCGCGGTGTGAGCCGCACTTTCGGGGCGCTTGCAGCCTTGACCGACATTACTCTCAGCGTCCGCCCCGGCGAACGCCGCGCGGTGCTTGGATCGAACGGCGCAGGCAAAACTACCCTGCTTAATTGCGTCACCGGCGATTTTCCGCCGACGTCGGGAACGGTCCGCTTTTTCGGCGAGGACGTCACCACGCTTCCACCACACGAGCGTATTCGCCGCGGACTACGGCGCACTTATCAGATTTCGCTGCTGTTCTCGCGGCTCAGCGTGCGAGACAATGTGTATCTCGCATGTCGCGGCGTATCGCGCGGCCGCTTTTCTTTCATTCGCACGCGTGCCAGCGACGGGCTTATGCAGTCGGTCGGCGACCTGATTTCCCTCGTTCACTTGGAAAACGTGGCCGATCGTCCCGTCGGTGAATTGGCGCACGGCCAGCAGCGGCAGCTGGAGATTGCGCTCGCTCTGGCGGGCGCGCCGAGATTCATTTTATTCGACGAACCTGCGGCCGGACTTTCGCCCACCGAGCGCACCGATTTGGTGGCAATTCTCACCGCGCTTCCGGCTCATATTGGCTACATTATTATTGAGCACGACATGGCGGTGGCTTTGCGCGTCGTCGACACCGTCACGATGATGCACAACGGCCGCATTTTCAAAGAGGGCACGCCCAGCGAAATCGAGGCCGACCCGGAAGTGCAGGAACTCTATCTCGGGAGCACCGGCCATGCCTGAGCGCCGCGCCCCCGATCTTTTGGAAATCAGGGGATTGAACGTCTTCTATGGCCGCAGCCACGCATTGCAGGGCGTGGATTTGCGGATCGAGCACGGAATACTTTCCCTCGTCGGTCGCAACGGAATGGGCAAGACGACGCTGTGCAAGGCAATCGTCGGACTTCTTCCGGTCGCGAGCGGTTCGATCCGTTTCATGGGCGAAGAGCTTGTCGGGCGTTCGCCGGCGGAGATCGCGCAACTCGGCCTTGGCTATGTCCCGCAGGGACGGCGATTGTGGCCTTCACTCACCGTTGATGAGCATCTGCGGCTCGCCACCAGCGGGCGAGGATATTGGAATATTCCGCGTGTTTACGAAGCCTTTCCGCGCTTGGCCGAGCGGCGCAACAATCGCGGCAATCAGCTCTCGGGCGGCGAGCAGCAGATGCTCGCCATTGCTCGCGCGTTTCTTCTCAATCCGCGACTCCTGATCATGGATGAGCCGACCGAAGGACTTGCACCGGTCATCGTCCAGCGCGTCGAAGAAATTTTGGTCAATCTCGGTGAACAAGGCGAAATCGGTGTCCTCGTCGTCGAGCAGAACATCGGCGTTGCGTGTGCGGTCGCTGAAAAAGTCGCCATCATGATCAACGGCCGCGTCAACCGGGTGATGGAAGCGGCCCGGCTCGAAGCGGATCGCGAACTGCAACAACGGCTCCTGGGCGTTGGCCAGCACGCCGAGGAAGAGGAGGTGCGGGAGGAGATCGCCGCGGTCTCGGGCAGCGACGATGCCGCTCGTCCAGCCAAACCGCGCGGGCCGGTGCGTGTTTACCTTTCCAATCCGACGCCACCGACGCGCTGGTCGCAGCCGGCGCCTACGGCCCAAATCGAAGGCGCAGCGCGCACGCGCACCAGTGCCCCTGAAGCGGCGACGCCCGGCGCGATCGGGCCCGCGATCGAATTGCGCCCGATCCAGCGCGGCGGCGTCGCTCCCGTGATCGTCGCCGGAACGCTCGACACCAAGGGAGTGGAGCTGCGCTTTTTGCGCGATCAGATTGCCGCCGCGGGCGTGCGCGTCGTTTTGGTCGATCTTTCGACCTCCGGCGGCCCGTCGCCGGCAGACGTGCCGCCACACCATGTCGCCACATATTTCCGCGGCGGGCCGAATGCGGTGTTCACCGGCGACCGCGGCGCCGCCATCACCGCAATGGCCGAAGCATTTGAAGCCTGGATCCGTCGGCAGGACCGGGTCGGCGGATTGATCTCTGCCGGCGGCTCCGGCGGCAGTTCGCTGGTCGCACCCGCCATGCGGGCGTTACCCATTGGGGTGCCAAAGGTTCTGATCTCTTCAGTCGCTTCCGGCAACGTCGCGCCTTATGTCGGGCCGTCCGACATTCTGATGCTTTATTCGGTGACCGACATCGCCGGATTGAATTCCGTGACCCGGCAAATTCTCGCCAACGGCGCCGCGGCGATGGTCGGCATGGTGAAGTCGCGCGGCGCCGCTGCCACGGAGCCGGACAGGCGCCCGGCGCAGCGCGGTACGGAAAAGCCGGCAATCGGCCTGACGATGTTCGGCGTGACCACGCCTTGCGTCGACGCGGTTGTTGACGCGCTCGAAGGCGATTTCGAGTGCCTCGTTTTCCACGCCACCGGCGTCGGCGGCCAATCGATGGAGAAGCTCGTCGATTCCGGCGATCTGGCCGGCGTCATCGATATCACCACGACCGAGGTTTGCGATCTTCTCTGCGGCGGCGCCCTGCCGGCAACCGAAGACCGCTTCGGCGCGATCATCCGCACACGCGTGCCGTATATCGGTTCGTGCGGTGCGCTCGACATGGTCAATTTCGGTCCGATGGCCAGCGTGCCGGAGCGCTATCGCGGCCGCACACTGCACGTCCACAACCCAACGGTCACATTAATGCGCACCACGCCAGAAGAAAGTGCGCGCATCGGGCGCTGGATCGGCGAGCGGCTCAATCTGATGGAAGGCCCCGTGCGCTTTTTTCTGCCCGAGGGCGGCGTGTCGGCGCTCGACGCGCCGGGGCGCCCGTTTTCCGATCCACGCGCCGATGAGGAATTGTTCAAGGCGCTGGAAACCACCGTGCGGCAGACCTCATCGCGCCGTTTGATCCGCGTGCCCGCAAACATCAACGACGCGCAATTTTCGGCTGACGTCGCTGGCGAGTTTCGCCGTTTGTTCGGCGGCCGGCTTACTCGCCGACGAGCGAGGGGATAGCGCTGTGCCTCGCATTTCGCGGTCCGATATCCTGGCGCGGTTCCACGCGATGAAAAAGCGGGGCGAGCCCATTGTTGGCGCCGGGGCCGGCACCGGCATCTCCGCCAAGGTGGAGGAGAAAGGCGGCGCCGATCTCATCGTGATCTACAATTCCGGACGCTACCGAATGGCCGGGCGGGGCTCGCTTGCGGGCATGATGCCGTTCGGCGACGCCAACGGCGTCGTTCTGGACATGGCGCGCGAGGTTTTGCCCGTCGTCGGCTCCACGCCGGTGCTTGCCGGTGTTTGCGGTACCGATCCATTCCGGCAAATGGACGTGTTTTTGGAAGAGATCATCCGTCTAGGCTTTAGCGGCGTGCAGAATTTCCCAACGGTCGGACTTATCGACGGCACGTTCCGGGTGGGTCTCGAAGAAACCGGAATGGGTTACGGCTGCGAAGTAGAGATGATCGCCAAGGCACGCGCGCGCGATCTCCTGACTACGCCGTATGTCTTCAATCCGGCAGAGGCCGAAGCGATGGCCCGCGCCGGCGCCGACATACTTGTCTGTCATTTCGGCCTCACCATCGGCGGCTCGATCGGTGCCGAAACGGCGACCAAACTGGAAGACTGTCCGGCGCTCGCTGATGAAATGGCTGAGGCGGCGTTGGCGGTCAATCGCGATGCTTTGATTCTCGTTCACGGCGGCCCGATCGCGGAACCGGCCGATGCCGATTACGTCCTTAAACGCGCCCGCCACTGCGATGGTTTTTACGGCGCGTCTTCGATGGAGCGTCTGCCCGTCGAGCGCGCGCTTTTCGAGCAGGTAGTGAAGTTCAAGGCAATTAAGAGAGCTTAGCGCAGAGTGAAGAACGGCCCACGCTGGATCGAGCATCTGGCGGGGCAGGGGAGGAAGGAAGATGTCCGTCGCCATTCTCGGCAGTCTGATCATCTGGCTGATCGTCGCGGTCATTGTGATCGCCGTCGTGGTCTATTTCGTCAACTGGCTCTATCACCGCTCGTCGAAGGAGGTGTCGTTCGTACGCACCGGCCTGTTCGGCGAAAAAGTCGTCATCAACAGCGGCGCGTTCGTCCTTCCCTTCATTCACGAAATCACGCCGGTGAACATGAATGTTCTGCGCATGCAGGTGGTGCGCAACAAAGAGGATGCGCTGATTACCAAGGATCGGATGCGGGTCGATATCGAATCCGAGTTTTACGTGCGCGTCCCGCCGACCCGCGAGGCGGTTACGATCGCCGCGGCGACACTCGGTCGAAGAACCATGAACGTCGCCGAACTCGACGCGCTCCTTGCCGGCAAATTCGTTTCGGCGCTGCGCTCGGTCGCCTCCGAGATGACCATGGAAGAGATGCACGAGCGGCGCGGCGAATACGTCTCCCGCGTCAAGGATTCGGCGAAGGAAGGCCTCAAGCAGAACGGCCTCGAGCTGGAATCGGTGGCCATCACGGATCTCGATCAAACCGATCTTGAATTTTTCAACCCGTCAAACCGATTCGACGCCGAAGGTCTGACCAAACTGATCGAGGACATCGAAGCCCGGCGTAAGCTCCGAAACGACATCGAACAAGATTCGATGATTCTCATTCGCAGCCGCAATCTCGAAGCGGAGAAACAGGCGCTCGACATCGACCGCGAGAGCGAGAGCGCGCGGCTCACCCAGGAGCGTGACATCGAGGTCCGCCGCGCGGTGCAGCGCGCCGAACTGGCGCGCGAGCGTTCGCTGCGCGACACCGAGGCCGAGCAGGCGCAGATTGCCGGCCGCGAAGAGGTCGAGAAGACGCGCATCGCTCACGAGCGGGCGATAGCGGAAGCGCGGATCATCTCCGAGCGGGAAATCCGCGAGCGCGAGATCGAGCGGGGCCGTCAAGTCGATGAGGCCGAGATCGCCGCCCGCGAGCGAGTCGAGCGAGCGCGCATCGCGCAGGAGCGCGTCGTCACCGAAGCTCGCATCTCCCGCGAGGAGGACGATCAGCGCCGCGAGATTGAGCGCCAGCGCAACGTTGAGCAAGCCGAAATCGCGGCGCGCGAGGAGACGGAAAAGGCGCGCATTGCTCAGGAACTCTCGGTGGCGAATGCCCGCATCGCCATGGATGAGGAGAACCGGCGGCTCGAAATCGAACGTACCCGTAACCTCGAACAGGCGGAGATCGCCGCGCGCGAGACCACCGAACGCGCCCGCATCGCTCAGGAGCGCGTTGTCACCGATGAGCGGATCGCGCTCGAGGAGGAAATCCGCCGCCGCGAGATTACGCGCAACCGCGCTGTCGAGGAGGAGGAGATTACGGCTGCCAAGGCGACGGAAGGCGCGCGCATCGCTCGGGAAAAGGCGCTCGCGTCTGAGCGCATTGCGGCCGAGCTCGCCACCCGGACTTTAGAAATCGAGCGCACGCGTTCGCTGGAAAAAACCGACATCGAGGCGCGCGAAGTGACGGCCGCGGCGCGCATCGCCCAAGAGGAACGCGTTCGCACGCTGGATATCGCCCGTACCCGCGCGATTGAAGAAGCGGAAATTGCCGCGCGTGAAACGGTGGAAGCGTCCCGCATCGCTCAGGAAAAAAAGATCGCCGTCGAACGCATCGTGGCCGAAGAGGAGACGCGTAACCGCGAGATTGAGCGCATAAAAGCGATCGAAGAAGCGGAAATCGCCGCACGCGAATCGACAGAGAGCGCGCGCATTGCTCTCGATAAGAAAATCGCCGCGGATCGGATCGAGGCGGAGCAGGATACCCGCGGCCGTGAAATCGCCCGCAACGAGGCGATCGAGGCGGCCGAAATCAATTCTCGCCAGATCGTCGAGTCGGTGCGTATTTCGCAGGATCGCAAGATTTCCGGCGAAAGAATATCGCGCGATGAGGAGGTGCGTTCGCTCGAGATCGCCCGCAACCGCACGGTGGATACCGCCGAAATTGCGGCGCGCCAGACCATTGAAGAAGCCCGCATTGCCCAGGAGAAGCGGCTTGCGGCGGAGCGTATCGCCGCCGAGCAAGACACCAAGTCGCGCGATATCGCCCGCGAGACGGCTATCGAAGACGCCGAGCTTAAGCGCCGCGAAGCGATTGAAACGGCGCGCATCGTCACGGAATTGGCGCTGGAACGCGAGCGGATTACATCGTCGCAAACCCGTGACATCCTCGATACCGAGCGCCGCAAGCTCGTTGAAATTGCTGATCAGGACCGATCCATTGAGGTCGCATCCAAGCTCGTCGAGCGCGCCGACTCCGATCGTAAACTCAAGGAAGCCAATATCGTCGCGACGCAGCAGGTGGAACGCGCCGACGTCGGCCGAGAACAGCTACTTGACCTCGCCCGGCTCGAGCGCCGGCGCGCTGTCGAGCAGTTCGAGGTCTCGCGCGTGCAGTCGTTGCAGGAGGCCGAGATCGCTTCGCGCGAAGAAGTCGAGCGCGCCCGCATCGCATCCGACCGCGGCCTCGATGAAGCGCGTATCATCCGCGAGCGGGAGCTGCGGCAGCTCGAGATCGGCCGCGAAACCGCGGTCGAGACGGCACGCATGGAAAGCAACATCGAGATCCAGCGAAAGTCGCTCGAGCAATCCGCGGCGCTGGCCGAGGCCGAAGCGGCTCGTGCTCAAGCCGTCGAGGCGGAGGAGCGCGTCAAAACGGTTCGCGAAAGCGAAGTCGCGCGCCGCCGGCACGCGGTCGAAGTGTTGATCGCCGAAAAGGAAGCGGAGGAAACCCGCATCGCGGCCGCCGCCGAACAGGTGCGCGCCGCCGTCGAGGCGGAATCGCAGCGGCTGCTCAACGAGGCCGAGAACGTCCTGTCCGATTCGGCCCGCGCTTCTCTGTTCCGGCGCCGGCTGCTTGATCGCATCGAAGGGATCGTGCGTGAGAGCGTCAAGCCGATGGAAAAGATCGAGGGCATCCGCATTCTCCAGGTCGACGGTCTCAACGGCGGCGGTGGAGGTGGCAGCGGGGGGCGGAGCGCCACCGACGAGGTCATCGATTCGGCGCTGCGCTATCGCGTACAGGCGCCGCTCATCGACCAAATCCTTTCGGAGATCGGCGTCGAGGGCGGAAGCTTATCGCGCATGCCCGGCCTCATTCGCGAGGCGCGGGACATGCAGGGCATTCGCAAGGAGACGGCACCCAAGAAGCCGCCGGAGGGCGGTGGTTCGTCCGGCTAGCTCGCCGGCAAAGGAAAAAGAAAGGAGGGGAGAGGCACATGGCTCGCGTATATGTCTCGAGCGTCATCAACAGCCGTTCCGACCGTGTCTGGCAGCGGGTCCGTGATTTCAATGGACTGCCTTCATGGCATCCGGGTATCGCCGAAAGCCGGATCGAGAACGGCGAACCGTCGGACAAGATCGGCTGCGTTCGCGATTTTCGCCTGCGCAACGGCGATCGCATTCGCGAAAAGCTTCTGGGCCTTTCGGATTTCGATCTGTTCTGCACTTACTCGATCCTGGAATCGCCGATGGGCGTCGAGAATTATGTGGCGACGTTGCGCCTCACGCCGATTACGGACGGCGACCGGACCTTCGCCGAATGGACCGCCGAATTCGACTGCCCGCCGGAGCGCGAAGCCGAGCTGGTCTCAAATATCGGTGGCGGCGTCTTCCAGGGCGGATTTGATGCCCTTAAACGTCAGTTCGGAGGTTGACGGGTGATTCGCTTGGTCCGCTCGACCATCATCGATGCCCCGACGGACGAGGTATGGGCGCTGCTGCGCGATTTTAACGGTCACGATCAGTGGCACCCGGCAGTTGGGAAAAGCGCGATCGAGCGTGGGCAAAGTTCCGACAAGGTCGGGTGTGTCCGCCACTTTTTTCTGCGCAACGGCGCCGAGCTACGCGAGCAACTGCTCACGTTATCGGATTTGGAGCAGAGCTTTAGCTATTGTTTGCTGGACACGCCGGTTCCGTTATTTAACTACGTCGCGCACGTGCGGCTCGCCCCAGTCACTGATGGAAATCGTACGTTTTGGGATTGGCGTTGTTCGTTTTCGACCCGCAAAGGCGAGGAAGCCGAAATGGCCCGCATGGTCGGCGAGGATATTTACGATGCCGGTTTCGCTGCGATCCGTAACCGTTTGGCAGCCTCGGCGGGATTAGAGGGTAGGGCGTGACTATCACTGTCAAAAGCTTCCCTCGGCTAGCAGAGGCAGCCAATGCGCTGTCGAGCGAACGCGCAGCGCATTTTTTTGGCGGCGGTACGCTGATCATGCGCGCAGTCAACGAGGCCGATCCGAACGTGCAGACCATTGTGCGGTCGACCGATCCGCTTCTTCTGCACATCGGCGTGTCTTCAGGGCGGATCGATCTGGGCGCCGGAGTCACCATGGCGGCGATACTCGCCGAGCGCGAACTTTCGTTTTTGCATCCGGTCGCACGGGCGGTCGGCGGCCCGGCGGTGCGCGAGGCTGCGACTGTCGGCGGCAACCTGTTTGCCCACAGCCCCTACGGTGATTTCGCGGCCGCGCTACTTGCGCTCGATGCGACGGTCGCTCTTGCCGGAGGCTTCGGCCAGCGCGAACAGCCGCTCGAGGAGTTTCTCAGTCACCGCGAGCGACGGCAGGCCGTTGTCGCGATGGTGGCGTTCAAGCGGCCGCTGCCTGACAGCTTCCGTTTTTCAAAAGTCACGCGCGTGCATCCCAAAGGCATTTCGGTCCTGTCGATCTCCGCGCAGGTTCCGTCGGCCAGCGGGCGCGTTACCGGTGCCCGCATCGCCTACGGGGCAATGGCGCCGATGCCGGTGCGAGCCAAAGCCGCGGAACGCGCGCTCGAAGGCCGTGCACTTGATGCCGCCGGTATTGCGCCCGCGCTCGCCGTTGCCGCCGACGGCACGTCGCCGGCCGACGATGCTATCGCCAGCGCTTGGTGGCGGCGCGAAATCCTGCCGGTTCACCTGCGTCGTTTGCTCCTCGGCGCGGCTGCATGAGGGATCGATGAAAACGCCGATCCAATTCATTTTGAACGGCGAGGAAGTCGCCGCTTTCGTCGAGAGTGGAAGCAACTTGCTCGACACGCTGCGTGAATCGGTCGGTGATTTGTCGGTCAAGGGCGGGTGTTGGCAAGGTACGTGCGGAACCTGCACGGTGTTGATCGACGGGGTGCCGCGCGTTTCGTGCGTCACTTTGGCGGAGACCTGCGCCGGGAAATCGATCGAGACGACGGCCGGACTTCGCCGCGGCCCCGATTTGCATCCTTTGCAAACCGCTTTCATGGAGCGTTTCGCCGCGCAGTGCGGCTATTGCACGCCGGGAATGCTGATGGCTGCGAAGGCCCTGCTTGATCGCAATCCCAATCCCACACGCGCCGACGTGGTCGACGCGATTTGCGGCAATATCTGCCGTTGCACCGGTTACGAGCCGATCATCGAAGCGGTGCTTGATGCAGCGCACGGCGACGCGCGTCATCGCGCCTGAAGGACGACACCATGCTTGAATTTCGCAAAGATATCTTCGCTGACGAGCGCGACGACAATCTAATCGAGGTCGGGCAGCCGACGGCGCGCCAGGACATTTTAGGCCACGTCACTGGTACCTCGCCCTATTACGACGATCACCGTTTCGGCAATCTTCTGCATCTGAAGATACTCCGGAGCCCGCACGCACACGCCCGCATTCGCTCCATCGACGATTCAGCCGCGGCGCGCGCGCCTGGCGTGAAACGGATCATTCGCGCCGCCGACGTGCCGGTCAATCTAAACACCCTTTTGAGCCTCATCCAGTTCGGCAAGGACGACGAGCCGTCGCTCGCGTCCGATGTGGTGCGCTACAAGGGTGAGCCGATCCTGGGCATCGTTGCCACCAGCGAGCGCGCTGCGATCGAGGCGATGGCGCTGGTGCGTATCTCTTACGATCAGTTGCCGGCAGTGTTTGATGTTGAGGAGGCGCTCAAGTCGGGTGCGCCGTCCGTCAACGCCGCTTATCCGAAGAATACATTCGAGTATTACGGCAAATACGACCACCAGAAGCTGCGGTACGGCGACGTCGACGCCGCGTTCAAGCAGGCCGAGATCGTCATCGAAGATCGTTATCAGATGTCGCCGATCGAGCATGCGCCGACCGAGACCAACGGCTCTATCGCCGTGCCCGACACCAACGGCCGTTTCATTGTCTACACTTCCACGCAGGCGTTGTTTTTCTCGCTGGATACTTCCGCCAAAATCAATGCCATGCAGTCGAATCAACTGCATTTCATCGGTGGCACGGTTGGCGGCGGCTTCGGCGGCAAGGTGGACACGCTGACCGAGCCGCTCTCTATTCTCGCCGCGCGGTTGACCGGGGCGCCGGTGCGCTACCGTTTTGGGCGTCACGAGGAAATGCAGTTCGGCTCACCGCGCGGCGCCGAACGCATCTACGTCAAGGACGGCATTATGAAGGACGGGCGCATCGTCGCCCGACAGGTACGTTGTTATTTCGATTCCGGCGCTTACACCCGCCTTTCGAGTTACGCGGTAGTTAAGTGCACCGCTCATATTCCCGGGCCGTATACCATCCCGAACGTCCACGCCGACGTGTATTGCGTTTTCACCAATCGTACGCCCGCAACCGCCATGCGTGGCTTCGGCGTTACCGCCGTCGACTTCGCGATGGAGTGCCACATCGATAAGGGCGCTGTGGCGGTGGGGATGGATCCACTCGAATTCCGCATGCTCAACATGTACCGTGACGGCGACATGAAGGCGCATCGGCGCCAGGCGAAAAACACCGCGCTGATCGAATGCGCGCAGGTCACGGCCGAGAAAGCCAACTGGCCGTTGCGTGACGAATTCCGTCGCATGTCCTCGCGGACCGGCGGCAGTCTGGAGCGCGGCGGCGTTGTTGACCGCACGCGCGCGCCAGCTTTAGCGTCTGCCCCGAAGTTAGCGCCAACGGATGCCGGTGCCGGTCGCACGCGCGCGCCAAGCGTCGCACCTCCGCCCGTGGTGCCGCAGCGCATCGCCTACGAGCGGCCTATGGCGGCTGAACCGGCGCGGGCGGCACCGCCGCAGCAACCGGCGTCTCGTTCCGTTCCAACTCCGTCTGCGGCACCTCCGGCGTCGTCGCCGGCCGGGTCGACGCATGGTGCGGCGCGCTTTTCTTCGGTTTTCGGCACCAGGAGGCGCTGATTATGGCCAAACATCGCGGACGCGGCGTCGCCACCATCAATTATCCGATCGGCATGAATCTCGGCGGCGATCCGAGCCAGGCGC
>Ga0209006_10000200_pt1 | contig 61599 bp, 109 predicted proteins | sample JacPin_JW_Ref_O2_FD_188567 | JGI IMG/M metagenome (GOLD analysis project Ga0209006, IMG submission 188567) | Forest soil microbial communities from Algoma, Ontario, Canada - Jack Pine, Ontario site 1_JW_Ref_O2 (SPAdes) (version 2) | ecosystem: Environmental > Terrestrial > Soil > Boreal...
AAGCCGATGGACGTTGCTCTCGCGGAACTGGCGGCGAAAGCTACCCAGGAGCACGAAGCAAGGAAGGTGGAGAATAACTCAGGAAACGTGCCATGAACGCCGACCAAATACAAGCCCTCTCCGAGATAGACGCCGACTGACCACGACCATAGAGAGAGTCCTGAGGTCCGGTGCGGTCCAGAAACGCATGCTCCTGGACGATCTGAAGCGGATTCATGGCAAGATCCAGAACTTCCTGAACACGCAAGAGAAGCCCCCGGAAGGGGCGTCCTAGATAGGCGTCCCGGTAGCTGTCGGTCCAGGTTTCATTGCTCCAGTTATTGGGCCAAACATTTTCCAAGGTTTAATTTTTGGAAACTTCGGTTCCTTGCCTTCTTCCCAGAGGTAAAGCCCTGGCGATGGCCAGTTGTTGTCTGGCCTGATCGTCTCCCAGTAATAGAGCCCTGGGACTTCTGGAGGGTGCTGGTCATCGTGCCAGCGAACAAGGACGGCTTTCGTATCCTGAAGTTTTTCGATGCAACGAAGAAACTGACGCGATAGCATTCGCAAATCGTCGTCGGGATCGCAGTTTGGTTCGTCCATTAGCTTGTTGGCCAGCCGGATGGTTTCTTCTCGTTCAGTGTCAATTATTGTTCGTTTGACTGCCATGCAAAGCTCCTTTTTGGCGGACCATCCCATCTAACGCTACTCTACCCTAGCGAGGCCCTTTCGGGGGCGATTGGTCCTCAATCTGAGCCGTTCCCGGTCAACGTGGGGAAGACTGGGGGCGGCTTTATTTGATTGTCTGGAAAACCGCTTTAGCGACAGCTTGTCCGTCTTCAAAGGCTTCCAAGTCTTCGCCGTTGATGCTGTCGTAATTATCTGGAAAAGCATCTCCATCAAAACCGGCGCAGAAATTGGCTAGATAGGCATGTCCGTAAACTGATTCTGCCCAATATCCTGCATCTCTATCGCTGGGCTGTCCTTGAGATAAGAAAATAGCTCCAACGGCACAGCAGCATAGTTGGCCCGTATTGTCTTTTGTGCAGTAGACTTGGATCACTGGCTTAGCCTTGGTTGCTTCGTAAGCGGCCTTAGCTTCTTCCACGGTTATCCGTTTCTCGCTCATCGTTTCCTTCGCTTTCTCAAGAACTTCTTGCTAAAATACCGGTGGATGACCCAGACACCGCGTAAAACAAGGAACAGTAATGGATGGGACCATGGCGTCAGTGTCAATACCTGGATCGGAGTCGCGGTAATGGCAATCATGGCTGCCCAAGCAATATGGTCTGGCGTCTTGCAGTACCTTAACCGCCGTCTCGACCTTGAGGTTCAGCGAAACAAAGCCGAATCCCAGGTACGCGATGCCGTCACGGACGACCGGGTAGATTCCATCTACCGAGCCAACTACGAACGCGGCGTCATGGCTGCGAAGAAACGCCCCGATCTTGTCAATCCCCCTTCTGTCAAGGCAATCCCCCACGGTGGCACAATGGCAAATCTAGTCCTGGACCCCGCTAGTATTACCCCTGAAGTCAGGGAAGCTTACAAACCCATCGTCCCGTTCCTTCGAGAAATCCGTAAACAATACCCCGACCCCGCCAAGTTCTCTGAAGTCGTCCTCAAGGAGCACGGGGCGTGGCTTCTGCGACATATCTGCGATCCTCTGGACGTCAAGGACTTCGAGTGCCTGGCCATCGCTAGAGCTGTATCGGAGGACGTCTGCGAGACGGTGTCAAGCGACGACATCAGCACGGCACCGATTTAAGCTTCTCGCGGTACGCCTCAAAGTCGAAAACAGGCTTCTTGGTTTCGTGCTTGGCAGCCATAGCCTTAACGTAGCCGGCAAAAGCCGGTGCCGACGTTCCGCTGGCCTTGATGTAGGCATTGGTTATTTTCGTCCATTGCTTAACCTCCTTGCGGAATTGCTTGGCGTACTCACGTAACTCCAAACGCAAGTCCGCTAGGTCGTCTTTCTCGCATTCTCCTTTCCAGACTGCGTCAGTCGGAATACTGTGGCATTTCAAACAGACTTTCCCAGCGGTATGAACCGACTGGCAGACGATCTTCAACTGGATCGGGTTTATCAACGTGTAGACTAACCGTGGCTTCGCGTTCATCTTTCTCCCTTTCTTTACGTTCTCGCTTGATCTCCTTGAACCGTTGATACGCATCTGATTTCGGCTGAGTCTGACCTAGACCCTTGCACCAGTAGTCATTCCTCAAGAGCACCTTGCATAGCCTTCGCCAAGACGGTGCCCAGCACTTTGCTTCAAGCTCTGGCGGGGCTTCCTCTGGGATTTCTTTGTAGCCGCGATTGTGCCACCCGAAAATGAACTTCTTGAACCGAACCGTGTAGTGATCTCGCGTCTTCTTGGGCATCGTCTGGAGGAGTAGGTTGCAGAAGCTCTTCCAGGTATGCCCTTCAGGTTTACTGATCTTGTTGTAGCCGTTGACGTTTCCCGTCTCTTCGATGTAGAGCGATCCCGAATTAGCTCCGTTGACCCTTGAAACCAGCTTAAACCACGTATGTGGTTCAAGGATGTGATAGAGCCACAGTCCACGTCTCTGGTCATCTCCGAAGGGCTGGCAGAGCCTTTGTTGGCTTAGCTTCACTCCTGCCATGTGCATCTTGTCGTAGATGCGATTGTGCGGCCTATCGGGATATTGAGCGTGGAATCTCCAAACATCCTGAACGAGCCAATCGTAGATCGGATAGAAGTTGTAGGTTTCCGCCACGATCTTGGTTGTCCAGCGGTGTCCCTGGAAGGTTAGATCCTTTTTTTCCCAGGTAGCTACGGCACAATACCGATGCAAGCTCTCCTGTGCTCGAATGCCGATGAAGCCAGCACAAGGGTTGCCCTGCCCGTACCACTCCCCGAAAAGAACGATGAACTCTTCAAATTCCATTTCAGGTAGGCAAAACGGATAGTCTTCGACGTTCTTGCATCCTTCTGGTTTGTCCCGAATCCAGAGTTCCTTTTTAGTCTCATCCCAGCACGTCCATCGTGGTTCGTAGTTCGTGACCGCGTTTCTCAGGAGCATCGGGACACAGATCCAGTGTTGCTCTATATTGTCGCGGTAGAGATTGAACATCTCCTGAACGTGCGTAATCGTGTCGGCGTATTGTGCCTCAAAGTCGATAAACATCACGGCAACCTTGCGTCCCCTGGCAATGGCCGCTTCCATGACCAAATGCAGCATGACGCTACTATCCTTGCCTCCCGAGAAGGCACAGTAGATTCGCTCGAAATTATCGAACGCCACGGCGATTCTCCGGCGAGCGGCAGCCAGTACGTCCAAGTCGCGATAGTGCTTGATTCCCATGTCAATAAATATCCGATTGCCGGTCGTAAGAATAAGCTTCCGCCATCGTCACTTCAGGTCGTCCGTTAGCGACGTTCCATTTGTTCAAATAGACCAGAGCCATCTCGTCGGCTGCGGTTCTTTGTTCCTTATCCAAGAGAGAAAACCCGCTTCGGAAGTTAGACGGAACCCCAGTGGCGTAGCACATGGCAGCCTGACCTAGCCACGCAATCTTGTTCATCGCCACATTGGTAAGGTAGTGTTCGCATGAATGCTTCCATTCGGTTATGACGTGGCCCAAGGCGTCTGCGAACCTAGGCAGGTCGGCAAGGAACTCGCGATAGGCTTCTTCGCACTCCGTCTTGTTCATGCCTTCCTTGGAGCTGTTGTAAAACCCCGCCGCATAACATTCCCACTTTTCGTAGGTGTGAAAGACCCTGCCTTCGTCGCTCGTATTGACCGTGCGGAACTTAGTGGCTTCCTCTCCATAGGTGGAAATGTCATCGGTCAATTCCTCGAAGTCCGATTCGTTCACTTCTCCTTCGACATCCCACGACTTCGAGAACTCCTGATCCTGAAACAGATCGGCCAGACCGGTAATCTGGCATAGTCTCAGAACCTCATCCTGATCCATGCCTAGTTCGCGGCAGATGCGATCATCGGACCAATTCCTTCTCTTTAGTTCGATGACGATATCGGACATTGCCTCAACCTTGTGCTTGCCTCTGGCTCGATTGTGGCGAATCGTGGAGGCAACGCGGTCGCTCTTGTCCAAGCGGTCAGCACGGATGATCGTGATCGGCAGGTATCCTTTCACCCTCTCTCGGACTTCAGGACATTCCTTGCCGACGCGATTCCTATGGAACCCATCGACGACTTCAAAGGACTCTCCATCCTTCCACGCCACGATGGGTTGAGTAAAACCGTCAGAAATCACGGAATGTTCCAGTAGCTTCATCTCTGGAGGCGCCACGGAATTGGGGTTATAGGCGTTACCGTGAACCTGATCGGCAGGAACCCAGATCACGCAATCGACCGGCTCCTGTGAGAAAGGGCTGAGTTCGTGAAGACGCATCCGCACGGAGTTTATCGCCTCAATCCGTTTCGCCTCTGGCATGCTTTCGAGCTTGGCAAAGAACGGCTCAAGGTAACTGTCGGTCGTGCATTTGGTTTTGCACTTAACTGTCATTCCTTCCTCCCGCAGTCGGTGCTTGCGTCTAGTTCATTCGCGAACATGCAGCAATCGTTGAGCATGTGTATTAACGTGGAGTGCCGCTTCTGGAGATCGGCCAGAGCGGACTTAGCTTTACCAGCGGCGTTGCAGAAGTCTCGATTGACTCCTTGAGCCATAGCGAGACTGCGTTGGGCTTCTTCAAGCTCGGCAAGCAACTCCTTGGCTAGTTCGGCGGCATCGTGGCATCCTTCTAGGTCCAATATCTCAGGCAGAGACTTGGCTTCCTCCAACCGTTCCTTGCTCATCGTCATCTCACCCTCCCGCCCGATTGTGCTTGGTTCTGTCCCGTCTAGCCTTCTTGACCGACATTTCGTCGCTCCTGGGTCTGCCGGGGCGATCCTTGGGGACGTCGCGGAGGTCTGATCTCCCGATAGCGTCTGCCATCGTGTGAGCCACGAAGTCCGACATGGACACGTCGAGATCATCGGCCCTCTTGCCGATCAGTTTCCGCAAAAGCGGGTGACAGTTGAACCGTATCGCTACTGCCTCAGCCATTAGCTTTTCTCCTTTGGTTAAAGGCTGATCTAAGAATATCCCGAGCGGACAGAATAATCAAGGCCCAAATAAATATGCAAATAAAAGGTTGACTATTTTTCTAGCCCAGCGTATCCTTCCTTTCGTCATGCAATCAGGGGCCGAAAATAAAGGACTAAGCAGATGTTGAAGTTTGAATTCTACGGCGAAGGAGAGTGGGAAGCGTATTCCGAAATGAACGATGGAGGTGATCGATTCACTTGGAGGATTTCCGTTTGCGATGACGGCGAGTTTACCGCAAGCCAGTCCGATGGCGAACTTCTTGGTCCGACTACTCCGGTGTTCGAGAGGTTTAAGGATGCTGTTGCTTGGTGCAACGAGCAAGAGAGAGTTCAGGTAGCGTCTGCACGTTTGCAAGACAGTTAAGTAAGGGACCGAATCTAGGAGAAAAGAATGGCAGTAAAGATTATCTCTGCGACAGAAGCAATCGACGTGAGTCAATTGTGCGTGGTTATTTTTGGCCAGCCTGGAAGTCGAAAATCCAGTTTGGCTCAGACCGCCGAGTCCCCGGTAACGATGGCTTTCGACAACGGCATTTACCGGGCATTCGGGCGGAAAGAGTCTGCTATGTTCGATACCTGGCAAGACGTAATGGACTTCGATTTGTCGAAATACAAGACGCCGGTGATTGATACCGTTGGGCAGTGTCTTTCCAAGCTTGGGCAGGCAATCGTTCGCGACAACGCGAAGAATGGGAATCGAACCGGAGGTCTGACGCTCCAAGGGTACGGTGCTCTCAAGGAAAGTTTCAAAGGGTGGGTCGAAGGACGCAAGAAGGCTGGACAGGATCTCGTGTTCATTGCTCAAGAGAAGGAAGACCGCAACGGAGACGATTCGTACTTCCGTCCCGACATCGTCGGCGGCAGCTACAACACGCTCATGGAAGTATGCGATTTGGTCGGCTACCTTCATTTTGAGAACGGCCGCAAGGTCATCGACTTCAACCCTACTGACCGTTGGATGGCCAAAGCTCCTCCGTGCGGATGGCAGCAGATGGTCCTCCCTGACTTCGCGGCTCAACCCGATTTCCTTGCCAAGCTGATCGCTGAGGCCAAGGCTTCGATGGGACGCATCTCTGGAGAGTCGGCCCAGATGGCAGCCACGATAGACCAGTGGAAAGCCAAGCTTGCCGCCGATCCGATGTTGCCAGAGTTCAATGCCCTGATGGACGAGTACAAGGCGTTGACGAACGGCATCAAGAAACAGGTAAAGGCGATGCTGGAGGCTCACGCCAAGCAGGTAGGCTGGAAGATGAGCAAGGCTGGCGTGTGGGAAGCAAGGGAGGTAGCGTAATGCTGCGAACCCGCGTTACTGCTCTGGAGAGCTATAGGCGTGTTCTTCAGGAAGAATATGCCCGCGAGGATGAGTTGATCGCCTCCATTAAGGGCAAGCCCTTTGAGCCGAACCAGTACATGCTGGCCGGAACGGCTTTCCATGCGATACTTGCCGATCCAGACAAGCACCGCGAAGGCGATAAGGACGGTGGCTATTACACGTCGAAAGGATGGTTCTTCGATGAGGAGACTACCGACGTTGCTGTTTTGCACGTCGGCAAAGGTTCCTGCGAAGTCCCCGGCTTCAAGATCTTCCAGACCTCGCACGGCCCGATCACCGTGAATGGGATCTGCGACCGCATCAACGGCAAGATCATCCGAGATGCCAAGGCGACATGGTCAACCCCGGACGCGAAAAATTATGAGCGTTCACTCCAATGGAAGCTTTATCTCCAGCTATTCGAGGCCGACCAGTTCGCTTACGACATCTTTGCGTTCTCGGAACCCAAGGACGGCTTCTGCAAGCTACGAGATATCGTGTCGTTCAATCTGTTCCGCTATCCAGAGATCGGAGCGGACTGCGAACGATGGGTACGAGACTTCGTGCAATGGGCAGATGATCGGCATTTGCTCGGATACTTGGAAGTTAAGTGACAACCGGGCCGCAAGCTCTTCGGATGAGCTTCGGTTCCTTTAGCGGGGAATCGGTCCGCTACCAAGTAGGAAGCATTCTAGACCTTCCGAAGAGTGGTGGAAAACGCCTTCCTAGGCGTGGATCGGGTTCGACTCCCGAGCGGTCCAATGCCTTCTTAAATGGGTCTAACCCATTCCTTGCCAGGTGTCCTCCTCTGGCATGTAAGGCAATGGCGGATGGTTCTGCTTGAGTACCGGATCTCTAAGGCAAGGAACTGAAACCCGGAGCGGATGGAAACTCCGCATGCCAATGGCCGTTCGACTCGGCCAAGCAGACTTGTTTTCAACCCAACGGAGTAACCCCAATGTTCACCGCTCTACGCAACGCCTACGCCAGACTGACGGCAGTCTTGGAACGTATCGCGGACAGGTTTGAAGAGTTCGAGGCCCAGATCGGTAAACCCGAGACGACGGTTATCGAGGACCGGAGAAAGGTGACTACCAATGGGAAGCGAAACTGATCGGCTGTCCGCGAGGCTGCAACTGGCGGGTCTGTGCTGTCCTCGCATTGTGGATCTTGCAATCAAAAGCCGGGACGTCGGAAACCCGGAAACTGTTGAAACGGCAGCCAGGGCATGCTTGCAGTGGGCAGATCATCTCATCGCCGCTGATGCCAAATCCGCTCCCTGCTCAGACGCCTCGGAGATGGCCAGGACGATTGTGCGGTTGGAGTTCGTCAACCGAACGGCCATAGATGCCCTGAAAGCCATATCGGCATTGTGCGGCAAACCTATTCCCCATGAGCCGCAGAGCGATGGTTGGAAAATCAAACGCCAAGCCGATCAGGCCCTTCAGATAGCCCAAGACGTGGAGGCATCCAAATGACCCAGCAAACCATAGCCGACTGCTATCGCTCCGAGATAGCTGACCTACGCCAACAGGTGGAGATTCAGCGATCAACCAACGACCAGCTCTGCGACCTCTCGGAGAGGCTGCGGAAGGAACTGGCGGAGAAGATGGATGAGAACGACAGACTCAGAGAACTCTTGAAGTTAAAGGAAGCCAATGCCTAAGCACATGGGATATGGCGAAGGCCCATTGCATCCAGACCAGTCTGCAATCGTCGTGGCCACTACTGGAGCAATCAAGGCCGTGGTGTGCTGTCTAACCGCTGCCAACGCTCATGAGTCTAAGCAGGCAGGCTACGAAACCGAATTCCCGGACATGCCTAGCGGAGAAGTAACCGTTTCCAATGCCCGTGCCTACTTCCGAGCGGTAATGGCGAAAGCTATCGAACTGATCGACAAAACGGAGGTCACCAGTGGAAATCAATGAGGACCTCGTGGCCTTCGCCTGTTTCGCTTTCGTGTGCGTGCTGTTCTGGCCGGCGTGTCTGGATAAGTTTTTGAGGAGACGCCGTGACCGCTGAATCCGTCAACACGCTAGCCGAATGGCTGCACCGCACAACCAAGATCAGGGAAGGCTATTTCTGGCCCTGGAGCAAGCTTACCGGGGCACAGAAGGCACGGAGTATCCATCTGGCAAAAGTGTTGTTGTCCAATCCTCCAGAGGTGTTGATCGAGGCTATCAAGGAGATGTCATGCAAACCGGCGACTGCAAGCAATGCGGCGGACTGACGCTAATCTGCGAACTGCGGACCTACGGAAATCGCTGCGAGAATTGTTGGAGCGGTCCTCTGCCGGTGTGCCGGTACGACGACAAGAAACAACGTGTTGTGCATGACCCGAATCCTGGGAAGAGCGAAATCGCGGAATTGATCTCCGGTTAGTCTTGCCGATCCAGACGATAAAGGTTAGATTGTAAGCGGCCTCTGAACGGGCCATCTATTGCGGCTACGCAATCCAGTATTCAATCGAGTCCGGTCCAGGGTTCCTCAGTTTGAAGTGCTCAGTAGCCGGGGCATCAAACAGTTCAGGGGGAATCCTGGGCTGGCCTTTTCGTGCATGGAGTTTCGATGCGAGAGCAGCAATATAAACCTCATCCATTGGCTGAATGCTGGCCACTTCATGAGGGACCGGCTCTGTGGGAAATGTCTGACCACATCAAGGAACACGGTCAGCAAAATCCGATAATGCTTTTTGAGGACCAAATACTAGACGGAAGGCGAAGAAACCTTGCTTGTCTTCGTGCCGGGGTTGAACCAAAGTTCAAGGCTTTCAAGGGAGATTGGAGCGAAGCTCTTGCGTATGTCGAGGGAGCTAATCAGCATCGTAGGCATTTGGGAGATGGGGAAAAGGCGTTGGTTGCGGCTAGGCTGGCCACGCTTAAAAAGGGGAAACCATCCGCAAGCGTAAATAGCTCTACGAAGCTATTAAGCCAATCAGATGCCGCAAAAACCGCTGGAACAAGCGTTGCTAGCCTGAAAAAAGGCAAAGAAGTTCTCGCCAATGGAACGCCGGAATTAGTAGCCGCTGTCGAGGATGGAACGGTTTCCGTTACTGATGCCGCAGCGGTCGCGAGCGAACCTGCAAAAGTTCAGAATGCCGCCGTCAAAAAAGTCCGCAAGGGTAAAGCGAAAACTGCCAAAGCAGCGGTCGCGAGCGAAACGGACATAGGCGAATCTTTGCTCGACAATGAGGGGCACGAGGTTCCCAAGAATCTGAATGATGCCTTTCACTCGCTCGATAAGTTTGCCGAGCTTGATTCGCACTGCAAGGCGATCCAAAAGGGGCTGGACGAAATATCACGACTGCCCGGCGGAGAGCAGATTCGTTTCTTCCTCACACCGACCGGAACGGAAGACAAGAAGATCAACAAATCCGAATACCTGAATTCTCTCAAGAGGGACTTGAAGGGAACCCGCCCGCACTCGGTTTGCCCTTGGTGCCAGGGGAAAGCGAATAAGGAATGTAAGGGCTGCAAAGGCAACGGCTGGGTGACTAAGGTCACTTGGGATCAGGCCGAAGACGCTATCAAGGAGAAATTGAAGTGAGCTTTAATCTTCGGCCGTATCAAATAAAGGCCATGCAGTGTGCTGACGAGATGTTGCATACGCATAAGTCTACGCTAATCGAGATGGCAACTGGTTTGGGCAAGACTGTGGTGTTTTCTCACATTGCTGATGCGTGGCCGGGCCGAGTTCTTGTGATAGCTCATAGGGACGAATTGATACGCCAAGCTGCCGAGAAGATTTACCAGATCACCGGGCATCCATGCTCGATTGAGATGGGTCGCGAGACATCGGACGACGAGCTTTACGGAACCAAAGTGACCGTCGCTAGCATTCAGACTCTCGCCCGAGCCAAGCGGAGGATCAAGTTTCACCCCGATCATTTCTCACTTCTGGTAGTCGATGAGGGGCATCATGCGGTAGCAGCGACGTATCGGGAGGTACTCAGCTATTTCGAGAGTGCCAAGAAGCTATTCGTCACTGCAACACCGAAGCGAGGCGACAATCTCGCTCTCGGAACCGTCTGCGAATCGGTTGCTTTTCAGTACGGCATTGAGCCAGCGATTGACGATGGCTGGCTGGTGCCTGTGCGGCAGACGGTCGTCAAGGTTGAAGGACTAGACTTCTCGAAGGCAAGAACCGTCGCGTCGGATTTCAATCAAGGCGATTTGGAAAAGATTCTGGTCGAAGAGAAGCCTTTGCACGCGATGTGTGCAAGTGCCCACGAGTTGATAGGCAATCTTCAGGCTTTGTGGTTCTGTAACTCAGTGAACCATTCGAGGTTGACGGCTGGAGTTCTTTCGAGATATCCGACCGGAGGCGTTAGGTTCCTCTCGGGCGATACACCGACCGAAGAACGGCGGGACGCCGTGAGGCAATTCAAGAAGGGCAACATTCAGCATCTCGTGAATTGCGGTTTATTCCTGGAAGGCTTCGACGCTCCGAACACTGCCGCCATAGTAATGGGAAGACCGACGAAAAGCCTGTCGCTTTACATGCAGGTTCTCGGAAGGGGAACACGCCCATTGCCAGGTATCGTGGATGGAATCGAGGAGGCAGAGCAACGCCGCACGGCCATTGCGATGAGCCTGAAGCCGAGCATGATGGTGATCGACTTCGCTGGGAACGCTGGGAAGCACAAGATTGTACAGGCTGCCGACGTGCTTGGCGGGAAGCACGAATTGCCGGTTCGCCAGTACGCCAAAGACACAATGGAGGAGGAAGGCAGACCGGTCGATCTCGAAGCGGCCCTTGATCGTGCCGAAAAAGAAATGGCCCTGATGAGCCAAGAAGACGAACGCCGCAAGAGCATCACTGCCAAGGCAGCTTATCAGACTCAGGAGATTGATCCGTTTACGAAACAGTACTCGAAGAACAGGCAAGGCAAAACTCCAAAGGATACTGGACCTCCGTGCTCTCCCAAGCAAGCAGGATTGATTTGCTTTCTTTCAAGGCAGGTTAATGCTGGATGGACTTACGAGAACGCTTCCAGATTGAGTGCTAAAAGTGCGAGAGGCATAATCGGCGGACTCTTTGCCAAAGGAGCGAAAGCAGGATGACTACTCAAGAACTTTTGCGAATCGCTGCCGACCGTGGCTTAAACATAATCTTGAGTGAGGGGCGTCCTGTTATCGCTCCAGGTTGCGAGAAAGCAGCGGTGACGGGAGAGCTTTTGGCGGTGCTGAAAATTCATCGCGAAAGGATCATAGAAATCCTCAGGCAAAAGGAACCCTAATGTTCCTCTGCCCCCGCTGCAAACAACCCCTGGACCCTGGAAGGATCTGCGGAGCATGTCGCAAGCGGTGGTGTATATGTCAGAGGCCCACGAAGAGCGGTATGGATGAGGCGTGTGTGAAGTGTGAGCGTGAAATGGCGTCCCGTAAAACTGGATGGGAGAGACGACATGGCAACGATTGACCGAAGCGTCGATGGCGAAGAGATCGAAGCCGTGGCCATGCACTTCCAAGGATTGGCGACTGCTCACGATGGAGATAGCCCGACGATCATCTTGTATATGGAACTCGGCGGCACGATGTTCCCGGTAAGCATCTGCAAAGGATGTGCTTCCATGTTGCTGGATTGCCTGCTAACCGTGAAAGATAATCATCCGAATCACTTCGCGGAGCCAGCATGATCTCCCGCGAGGAATACCAAGCCATCGTTCGCCGCTTCATTCTGGGCATCTGCTACGACGCGATCATAAGCAAGCGTGCTGGTGCCCCGCTGGCGACGTGGATGGAGTTAACGGCAGAGCAGGTGGATGTAAATACGGGGCAGTGGTACGACAGGTTACTCAAGGACTTTCAGGCTAGTCAACCGAAACCAGCCGTGCCCACGAATGGGGCGGCTTTGCGGACTGAGGTTAAGAAGTGAAGCTTTACAGTATCCATGACGGAACATTCGACAGGATGGTTCTGGCGAACAACCAGGCCGAAGCTTCATTAGCACTGCGTTGTTCGGTTTACTCGCTAAGAAAGTTCGGTAATACGATTCCGGCTACCCATAGGTGGTTCGAGGTAGCCATGAGTGAGCCGATTGGGCGAGTCTGGAAAAGAGACTTGCGAGAGCCATCAGCCGGATGTTGGGTGTTTGATGATGTGAACTGGAAACCAAAAGAAAAGGTGAAACTATGAGCGTGGAACCAGAATCCGACAGCGGAGCATTTGAGCAGGCACACGGATCAGCACAGAATCCTCCCAAGGAGGCTACCAAGAGGCAGACGAGATCCTACGCGACTGAAGCGGCTGCCATGCGTTCAGCCATCAGTATGGCCGTGCTGCTGCTCGCTAACGTGAAGTGCGAGAAGGGCAGCCAAGACACGATGAACGCGGTGATTGGTCTTCTCAAAGGATCGGTCTAGTGAGAATCGTTAATGAGGCTTGCCTTGATCGGTTCCGCCAAGCCTTTAAGTGCGAATGGTGCGGGGCTTTCTCTCGTGGCCGAATGGACCCTCATCACGTTTTGGGACGAGGTACGGCAGGTGCGTGGCGGCTTGACATACCGGAAGCGTTGATCTCGCTATGCCCTGCCTTCGTGGGCGGATCGTGTCACACGAAGTACGGAGATCTACCAGCGTACCAGCCTAAGTTCTTGGCAGTGATAGCGAAGCGTGAGGGATTTGCCTCTGCCGAAGTACTCAAGGATTGGCTGTTGAAGATTCGCGAGTTGCCCAAGAACTCAGAACTCCCGGAGCGACCATGAAGCCTCTCACTACTGCCCAAGCCCGCAAAATGGGAATCCTGCCCCAGAAGCCTAAACGCTCCAAGGCTGACAAGGAAGCGGCACGGAAGAAGAAGGAAGCGGAACAAGCGGACTTTCAGAGAATGGTCAGCCGGTGGGATCTTCCTGTCCCGGTTCCAGAGTTCGAGTTCCATCCAGTCAGAAAATGGAAGTTCGATTGGTTGTTCCGAAAGCTTGGAATGCAGGCCGGAGTAGCTCTAGAGATCGAAGGCAGCCCCTATGCTGGCAAGCCATGCCCAAGGTGCCGCATGAGGCCGGGAGGCAGGCACAATCGCGGCAAGGGATTCATCGACGACCTACGCAAATACGATGAAGCCGCGATCATGGGATATCTGGTCATTCGGGCAACCTGGGACATGGTAAACAGTGGGGAAGCTTTTGAGATGGTACGCAGGGCTATGGGCCTTTAACGGGAGGAATCAAAGTGAGCGTGATGACGATTGATGATCGAATGCGATGTGTGGAACGAGAAACGAATGCCTCCAAAAACTGGAGTCAGACCAGAGAGATATTCAGAAATCACTTGGAGGCAGCCGTTGCCGATGCCGTGGCGGCTAAAGAAGCCGAGTTGGAATCGGCCAACGGGGCCTTGCGATCTCTGGCCTGCTGGCTGAGTGTGGGCGGATACAATGCCGAGTCTGTAGATCCCGATGTGTTTGAGAAAAAGATACGTGATGGCGTCGAATCGTTGGTCAAGATCGAGTGCGAAAGGGTTCGCGGTCCACGATTAAGCGACTCAGAAGAGATGGCTTTACTTCGCCGGATCAACGCCGGACTGGAATCCGAGCTCGCTGCCCTTCGCGTGCCGGTGGGCCGGTGGGGCCGGTGACAGTGGAGGAAGCCGATGCTATTTGGCAATCTTACGATGATGAAGAAACGCACGAAGGGGGAATACAATCTGTGCGTGCGTATCTCGACAAACTCCTCGCTCCGCGCGTGGCCCAGGCTGTGGCGGCTGAGCGGGAGCGAATATTCCGACTCGTGAGGCGAGCTATGGGGGATAGTTGACTATGCTTGACGCTAAGAATAAACTGTCTGAGGCAGCGGCAGAGATGGGTCGTCTTGGTGGCTTGGCACGCGCCAAGTCCATGACGGCAGAGGAAAGGTCCGCACAAGCCAGAAAGGCAGTCGTTGAGCGATGGCGGAAGTACAGGAAGCGAAAGAAATCCGAGCGGTGACTCTCGCTGAGAGGTTTTGGAGCAAGGTCCAGAAATCAGAAGGGTGTTGGCTATGGATCGGTTGCCGACATCGGCAAGGATACGGGAAGCTTCACACTGGCGGGAAGATTGGCAAGGTAGTTCCTGCTCATCGAATATCTTGGGAAGTCAATTTTGGTCCGATTCCAGATGGATTGTGGGTTTTGCATAAGTGCGACAATCCGCCTTGCGTTCGCCCCGACCACCTTTTCCTCGGAGACCGGAAAGACAACATGGTCGATTGTGCCCAAAAGGGAAGACTGGCTGTCCAGAAGCGATTAAGAAAGCAGGTCTAATGATGAATGATTGCTGCAAAATTTTAGCAGATCGCCACGCCGCCGAACTAGCCAAATGGAAAGAAGCGGCCGAGCATCATTTGAGTGAATCAAACAAGCTTGGTGACAAACTGGCCAAGGTCCACCAGCTTCACAAAGCTGTTTTGGACAACAATAACCGTGCCCACGACGTCCGAGTGCAAGATATGGAGAGCCTTATACAGAGATATAAAGACGAGCAAATTGTCATGACTGATGAAATGGCCGCAGCCGACCAACGCTGGCAAGAGCGGCTGGCGAAGGTGGAGGCTGCGAACCTACAAGAGCACCATTCGCTATGCTCACAAATCGAACTGCTGCGAGAAGTGATCGAGGACTTACGAAAACAGCGAACCAAGGCCGTGGCCGCTGCCTATGAGGAAGCAGCCAAGATAGCTCAGCCGAGTGATTCTCCGCATCTGGACAGTCTCATGATCCGCACTCGCATTGCAAAAGCCATACGCCAACTTGCCGCCAAGCCCCAAGAGTGCACTTGCGGACCTACCGGCTGCGGCCTGCACATGGATGGCTGTCAATCCGCCAAGGTCCGCAAGCCGTCCCCTGCCGATCAGTTCGTCCAGAATGTCGGCTGGAGAATCCCATGAAACCGCATATCAGATGGCTCATTCGCCACGACATGGAAGAAGTGCTCGCTATCGAGCTAGAAGCCTTTGGTGAACTCGGCTGGAACGAGCAAGACTTCCTGTCCATGCTGCGACAGCGAATCACGATAGGGATGGTCGTGGATATCGAAGATCACGTTCGCGGTTACATGATCTACGATCTGGCCAAGGCCGAATTAGTTGTGCATAATTTCGTGGTGCAGAAATGTTGTCAACGAGAAGGCATCGGATCGGCGATGGTCGACAAGCTTAAGAGCAAACTTTCCAGCCATCGGCGGACCGGGATAACCATGAGCGTGCCAGAGACTAACCTGGATGCGTTGCTGTTCTTTCGCTCTCAGGGGTTCTTGGCGACAGGGATACTCCGGGACGACTACGAAGGCCCTTGTGGGCCAGAGGACGGGATCGCGATGGCTTACTGCCTCCCTGAGCTTGTGGAGGCACCATGAAACGCCCCAAGTATAGATCCAGCGGACGCGACAAGAAGAAGGAAGTTGTAGCGATAGTGCGGTCCCGGGTGACGTTTGGTCTACTGAGGAAGAAGGTGAAGCGATGAGGCATATCGATGTTAAGCTCGAAGAGTTCGTGTGGCTGGCCTCTCAAGCGAAGTGGGGAATTCAGAAGATTTCGATTCATGCGTGGTTGTGCGTGCAGTTCAAGTCGTTCGTGAGAATCGGCGACCAGATGGTGAGGTGCTGCCGTGGTTAGTGCAAGCCTGATCTGGCAACGCAGGATGATGGCTGCGGGAAACTGCAAGGGCTGCGGCAGGAAACGCAATCGGCACAAAACGCTCTGCGACAGGTGCCAGAATGAGCAGAATGACAGGACAAGGTCGCGTCAGCTCAACCTAGTCCGTGAGGGGAAATGCAGGCTGTGCGGCCGCGAGCGAGGATCGGGAGATAAGCTTTGCGACGAGTGCATGCGAAAAGATAGGGACAGGAAGAATGTTAAGTGAACCTTCTGCGACCGCTATCGTGAAGCGATAGAATTCCCCTTGAGAGGAAAATGCAATGGCCGAACGGAATTCTACTCAGGGACGCATGTCAACAGAGTTTACTGTTTGGTGCGGACGAATGGGCTGTGCCACCTGGTATCAGGTGTCATGCCGATCCAAGAGGGATGCCGGTAAGAAGGCCAAAGAAATCGACTGGCAACTGACCAGAGAGTTCGGCTGGCAGTGTCCGCGTTGCTCACAGAGAGAACGTGATCGGTATGCGGGCAGGTGAGGCCGCGTCCCAAGAGCGAGACGCGGCCGATAGGAAGGGCTAGGCTGTCAAGAAATCGATATTTCCAAGCGTTTCGATGGACTCGCTGCCATCGTACTCGTCGATGCGGAACTTAGTGCCTTCATCAATCCAAGCGACTTTCAAATCTCTGGCTCCAAGAACGCAGACGTATTCGCCAGGATAGGCAGCTTCGACGACACTGGCGGCGGCACCACCTCCCCCTTCCAGGAAAGCGTGGACGACTTTTTCATCCATGCTCATGAATTCAGCCAAGCCGTCTTTTCCATTGTTCCAGGTAGACCACCCGGCACCAAAACTAGGCGAGTAAAGAACGGCCACTTTACCGTCACGAATCAACTTGCTCATGTTTATTTCCTCCATATCCAGTGCAACAGATCATGCAACCACTGGCCTCCGAAGAAGCCAACCACGCAGACAGCGGCAACTAGGGCGTAGGGGTAGGTCAAGGGCATGGCTTGGCCTCCCGGCATTCAGAGGCATCCACGAAGAAGCAAGCCTTTGTCTGAAAGCTTGCCCATCCGTCTGGAGAAAGCCCATGCCTACGGTTTATGTGCGTGAATCGTACGATAAAGACGATGTGGTTGGCATCGCCTAGCACGTTCACGTAGTAGGAAGAATACCGATCAGGAAAATTGGCCGCTTTCCTGTAGCGATCAGCTTGGATGCGGGAATCAGTGGCCTGATGTTCGGCCCACTTGCTTATCCGCTTCGTGAACTCGCTGTCGAAATAGTCTTCCGGGCAGGCCGCGAATTCGCGCTCCACGTAGCCTCTGAATTCCTCCTGCAAGTCTTTTTGGTAGTCGATCTCAGTTTGTCCGAATCCAAGAACAAAGGCCACTTCACACCCTCCAAGCAGCAAGAGAAAAGATAAACAAGAGACAGGTTCAGTTCACGCACTCGCAGCACTTCTCATCCAGATAAGCCACCCACGACTCGCTCTGGTTCAGCCAATTGCCGATAACCTTGCATTCTTCCTCAAGAGCCGACCGTGTCGTGTCCTCGCCAGTCCAGATCTGGGCCGACAGCACGCGGTACTCGCAGGGATTAACCCAGCCGGTGTCGTCGTAGGTGAACTCGCAGGTAACGGAGACTTGGTAGCAGAGCATGTCAGCATCGGCTGAGCCAGGCAGGCGGTCGATGCAGAGTTCGTCTATGGTGTGTTCCAAGAGGCCGTATTCGTGGGTGGTCATGGGAGGCTCCTGTTAAGTGTGGCTCTAAGTGAGTCACTTACTTCCCCGAATGAGGCATCGGGAACACCGCCAGTCCACTGCATTAACCTCCGGCGGGGAAGCTTGAGGCTTCAGGCTGAATCGCTGCCTTCTCCAGCGATCCGAGAGGCGATGCGATAAGCTCGCATCCGGCTCCCACGACATTTGGCTTTCGTGAGCAGAAGCCGCCAGATTTTGTTCCCGCTGGCCAGGAAGCACTCTTGCCGGGTTGCGTCCGTCTTGGTTGTTTCAGCCAACCTCGCGAAGCTTGCGTGCGGTTTTGTGTCCCGTTCGCTCTCGACAATTAAAGTATATACTCTTTTGTCGGGACGTCAAGCCGATTTGGCAAAATAAAAAGATATTTGTCAAAATAGATTTCGGCGTGTACAATTGGGTCATGGGCAAGCCTGGGAGAAAGCCAACGGGAAAGGTCCGGGAGACGTATTGTTCTACGATGGACCGTGGTTTGCTTGCTTGGCTTAGGGGAACCGCAGAACAGGAAAGCCGTCCTATCAGGGAGATAATCGAGTCTGGCCTTGTGCGAGAGCGTGAAGCCCGCAATGGCCACGAACGAAGGGGCGGTGAGTTATGAATGCTCTCGGAGATCGCGTCATAGCCCAGCTAAGCCAGCGACGCTGCCAAAGATGTGGAAGCCTTCTATTTCACAATCTGGACATGATGGCCAGTTACCTGGATCAGATATGCGAGTACCGCAGCGAAGGACGATGCGAAGAGGCCAAGGCTATTGAGGAAGGCATAGAAGCGGCGAAGGTTTGTCTCTGTTGCACTACGGTGGACGCTATCCACAGGATGGGTGCGAAATGACAGCACAAGACGAAGTGGTCAGCGACAGCCAGTCCGATGCGTTAGGCAAACTGTGCGGCTCCGTAATGGCAGGAGCTATCCTTTGCTCGAAGGGTAACGACGGCCTGGCGGAGATGCAGTGCAACCCAGAAGTGATGGAAAAGGCGATCAAGAAGTGCTGCGTGAGAGCTTTCGGTTCTGAGGCTTACTTGCCCAAGACGCATCGTGAATGGAAGATATACCTGACTGAAGTCTTGCGGATGGGGCTGAAGATACTGGAGGCGGAATGATGGCGAACGGTTCCCCTGTAGATCAATTGGCAGATCACGGAGAAAGGCCGCTTACACCGGCTGAGTAAACGGGCTGACGGCAAACGTCGGCATTGGTGAGTTCGAGTCCACCCAGGGGAAATCGCCTACGTAGGCCAATTGGTAGAGTCGTCCGCTTGAGGGGCGGAATGTTGCTGGTTCGAATCCAGCCGTAGGCAATGGGGCACGTAGACCAATGCAGAGTCAACAGGCTTAAAACCTGTCCAGTGTCGGTTCAAGTCCGACCGTGCTCAAGCCGCTGTAGGCCAATGGCAGAGCCGACAGTTTTAGAAGCTGTTGGATGAGGGTTCAAATCCCTCTGGCGGCAATGGCTCAGGTATCCCAACTGGCAGAGGAGCTACGTTCAGAACGTAGTTGTTGCAGGTTCGATTCCTGTCCTGAGCACTGAAGGCCAGCTAGGCTAATTGGTAACGCCGCGATGCTCAAAACATCGTGAATTTCGGTTCGAGTCCGAAGCTGGCTAATCCACGACAAGTTCCGGGGGTGTAGTTCAAATGGCTGAACGCTGCGTCTTGGGCGCGGAATTGCGGGTTCGAATCCCGTCGTGAACCCAGAGCTTGTCGTGGTTAATTCAAAGGTGATACGATGATCGGCGGCATCCCCCACAACGGCAAAGGACCGGCGATGGTCGAGATTCCCGAGTTTATTCACGCTTGCAGCCAATTCGGGGACGGCTACTTGTTTCCGCCAGAGGCACGCGATGCTATGCTCAAGGGCGAAGTAAAGCGGCTCAAGGTGTTCAGTATGGTTCGCGGCCCGCAAGGTGAACTTATCGAACAGGAACGCATCGTGGACTTCGAGAAAGGCGAGACGCTGTGAGCAATGATCTTTACGCCACGCTCGGAGTCAGCCGCAAGGCACGCAAGGCCACGATTGTGAAAGCGTTCCGCCGTCTGGCGATGAAGCATCACCCAGACCGTGGAGGAGATCGTGCCGAGTTCGAGAAGATCGAAGCCGCTTACTCGATTCTAGGAGACGACGCCAAACGAAAGCGTTACGATGAGACAGGCGAAGTCGATGGACCTGCCCAGAATATTCTAGCTGACGTCATGCAAGTGCTAGGACCGTGCTACCAAGACGTGCTGAAGTCTATAATCGAATCAGGCAGGTCTCCAGAACATACCGATGTCTGCAAGATGATGCGAGACGCCATCGGTAACAAGATCAGCGAGATCAACCGAGAGATGGCCAAGCCAAAGAGGGTGCTGGCATCTTACCAGAAGCTTCTGGGGAGATGGTCGGCAAAGGATCAGCCGAATTTGATGGATGGTCTGACGCGACAGATGGCAGATGCTCTGCGGGACCAGATAAAGCAGATGCAAGCGTTTGCGGACAGGAACAAGCAAGCATTAGAGTTCCTGAAGGCATTCAGCTTCAAGTTCGATCCGCAAGAGATGCCACGCAGCATGAACGGGTTCGTGAGGCTCGGGCAGTGGACGACGGTTTGACATAACCCAAGGCAACAGCGTAGGTTGAACGAGATGATTTACTTCGTTACCGGAAGACACGACCCCAAAAGCCTAATCAAAATCGGTTACGTTAAAGGAAGCCTTGCCAAAAGGATAAGCGACATGCAAACCGGCAATCCTTATCGCATAGTTCCTTTGCTGATCGTGGATGGAGAAATCAAGGACGAGAAGGAATTGCAAAGGTCATTTTGTGGAGCGAGGTATCGAGGGGAATGGTTTAAGCCGGCCCCGGAGTTGATAAAATTCATTCGTGAAACCGCTGGAGAATGGATAGAAAAAGAGATAGTCTCGGCTTCGCAAGATGAACCCAGGATTGAGTATCTGGCGAAAACCCTAGGATGGGAACCTGAAGAAGTTCGCTCTGGTCTTTTGGCACTTCAAAACCGATAATCCGATTCAGAACCATGTCGAGAACCCAGCAATACGCCGACGACGAGATTCTTGAGGCCTTGCAGCTAACCAAGGGCAAGGTATACGATGCTGCCGACGTTATCGGCTGTTGTGCCGACACGATTTACGAACGGGCCAAATCCTGTCCAGCCATCCTCACGGCCATGAAGCACGCCAGGGGGAAGTTTCTCGACAAGTGCGAAGGCAAGCTTGAGGAAGCGGTTGATGCTGGCGAGCAATGGGCGATCAACCTTTCCCTGAAGACGTTGGGCCGCGAGCGTGGCTATTGGGACAAGACAGAGCAACAGCACAGCGGTTCCGTCGAGATCAAGACGGTCACTACCGTTCGCCCGTCTACCGCCAAGCCTCTTGACGCTAATGGCTTTCTGGCCAGACAATCCCTAAATGGAACAAGCAACGGAACAAACGGCCACGGTTGAGCCATTCTACGTTTACCTCCCCAATGGCGACGTTAGGATCAATCTCCACGAAGGGCAGGATGAAGCCGTCCATTGCCCCGAGAGGTTCATTCTCTTGCTCGCTGGTCGCCAATCAGGCAAGACCTGCACCGGCCCCCTCTGGCTACACAGGGAAATCATGAGGTGTGGTCCGGGGGACTACCTTTGCGTAGCTCCGCAATTCTCCCTGATGAACAAGAAGGTCTTGCCTGAGTTCATCCGCTACTTCGAGACGATCTACAATCTCGGCACCTATCGCTACACCGACCGAATCTTCCAATTCCACGACAAAGAAACCAAAGTCTTTTTCGGGCATGGCGACGATCCTGAGTCTCTCGAATCGGCCACGGCTAAAGCTGCGTGGCTAGACGAGTGCGGCCAGAAGAGATTCCGCATGTACTCCTGGGAGGCCATCCGGGGACGTCTTGCCTTGCATCGCGGTCGTGTTCTGATGACGACGACGCCTTACGACTTGGGATGGCTCAAGAGCGAGATCTACGACCGCTGCCCGCGACCAGGAAATAAGGGAGAGCCAGACTATCGGCTGATTAACTTCGATAGCCTGATGAACCCGGCATTCTCGCGGGAGGAATACGAAGACCTGCGAAAGAGCTTGCCTGGCTGGAGATTCCGAATGTTCTACCAAGGTCAGTTCGAGCGACCGGCCGGGATGATCTACGATTGCTTCGACGAGAAGTTCAACAAATGCCCGCGTTTCCAGATACCTTCAGACTGGAAGCGGTACATGGGCAATGACTTCGGGGCAGTGAACACGGCAGCCGTATACTTAGCTGAAGATCCAGGGACAAAGATCCTTTACGCCTATCGGGAGTACTGGCACGGAGGCAGAACAGCCAAGCAGCACACGGCGGCGATGCTTGACAGGGAGCTGGGCTTGCCGTTGGTTTGTGTAGGCGGTGCCCAGAGCGAAGAGAACTGGCGAGACGAGTTCAAGGCGGCTGGATTGCCTATTAGGGAGCCGGATATCAAGGAAGTGGAGGTCGGAATAAATCGGGTTTACGGTGAATTCGAGTCGCATTCTCTGGTAATATTCGATGATCTAAAGCACACGCTAGAGAACGTGATGAGCTATTCCAGGGAACTAGACGACTTCGGCCAGCCGACAGAGAAGATCGAGGACAAGGAGAAATATCATCTTGCGGACGCCCTTCGCTATGTGGTCGGTTACTTGCGTGGCAAACCTAAACGAGTCTGGGTGAGGTGAGCAAAGATGAAGCGTGAGCCATTTGACGACAGATTCAGTACCATCCGTCCTATCTGGCCAGTATTTTTCTGGCTCAAGTGCATTAAATGTTGCCATGAGTTTCGCCGTGAATATGGTTGGGCATTCAACCGCAATAGCGTATCAGAGAGGGTTGGTTGTCAAGAGTGTTTCCCGCTCAAGCAACACTTCGTTGACTACCTTAACCGTCCAATGCAGATGCCCAAAGGCGGATCAGGCACAGCACCAAGGACCAAGCCATCGCCTCCTCCGTTTACGACGATCACCAAAGAAGGCACTGAGTACAAGAGGTGAGCAAAGATGGACATGGGACCGTGGATCATCAAAGGCAATCGCTATCCGCCACGCATTTCGATGGCGAGTCGAGTCATTGCGTGGTTGTTTCTTAAGATCGGCTTCGTCCCTCTGTCGTGGTACGCCAAGGCCGTTGAACGTGAAACCGAACTTGAGGATGATTTGCGAATGCACGAGAGAATCAGCACATCCAAGCGGGTTGTTGAGTCTTATCGCGTGCAACCTGAACCAGACCGCAGAGGCTAACCAAATGAATGTAGTCGAGTTGATAGCCGATCAAGACGATTGTGCTTTCGACCAACCTTGCCGGTTCGGCCGTCGCGTGGAATGCCACGCCGTCTACTGCCACAACACGACATGGAAAGACGCTCCAAGGAAGTGTCATCGGTCAGCACAAGATCCAGAGTTCAGGCACGAAGCCTGTCCAGGATTCGAGACCAATCCCGCAGCAGAGGCTAACCCATGAACTACATCCCTCGCAGTGCCGCCCGCTCCATGATCCGAGCCGAGCAGAAACGCCAGGTACGCTCTGCCATCAGAGGCACAGCCACCGGCGAGAAGATCATGGGAGCCCTGATGCCCGGCAGGGGCTACGCCTTCCCTGGGGGATGGTCGCAGGACCGCATAGCCCAAGTCCAGCACATGAAGGACTGGACAGGAGTTTGCATTGACAAGCTGGCCTCTCTCTGTGCTCAGCTAGTGCCTAACTGTGCAGCTGTAGTGGTGGGCAATCCCAAGAGTAGGCAGAAGGGCTATAGCCCCTATCGGCAGCAGCTTGACGGTCTGGCCACGGGCGTCCGCAAGATTCAGCGGTATGACTGTGCTGGATATAGTTTCTCGAATCATCCCTATCACGCCAAGGCCCTGGGGGTAATCAAGCCAGAGGAAGAGCTAGAACCGCTTGCGTCCCGGCATCCGTTACGCAGGCTAATAGAGTCTCCCAACGATTGGGACACGCAGTACGATCACGACTATGAACTGGTGATGTTTCAGTATCTCTGTGGTGTGGCCTACGATTGGGCAGTGCCAGAATCGTACCACTGGGAGGATCACAAGGACTTCAGCACGCCGGTAGCCGATGGGCCGTTTGGTGATTATCCGCAAGAGTTGTGGTGCATACCGTCTCACTGGGTATGGCCGCGTAGTTCTGGTGGATCACTCGTCAGCCCAGAGCATCCTAATGCTGACAAGCTAATCGAGTACTACGAGATACGTCCTTGGGGTGGATTGGGCACGGCAGGGGTTATCAGAATCCCGCCAGAGCAGATTGTGCGGTACGCCTTCAAGTCGCCTATTAACAAGGTTGACGGCTGGGCACGCACGCAGATGGGGGCAGCATGGATCGACACGGACGATAGTATAGCTACCTGCCAGCGGTCGATGATGACCAACGGGATCTATCCCAGCTTTTGGCTGGAGATGGGCGAAGGATTCTCGGATCTGACGGACGACCAGGTAGACCGGGTAGAGGCGAAGATCTATGCCAAGCTCGGAGGGGAGAATCGGTTTGGGAGGCCGTTCATATCCTCTCAGGGGACCAAGCCTCATCCGCTGGTGTTTCCGCCGAATCAGTATGCCTTTGCTGACTCAGGGGACCAGTCGCGTAACAGGATCATCGCCCTGTTTGGTCTTAACCTTCCAGTGCTGGGCATGAGCGAATCCCAGACGTTTGGGTCGGTGCTGGCAAACCTCATGTCGGTGTCGGTGCATACGCTGAAGCCGCTACTAACGGCGAATGGGCAGACCAAGACGAAGTTCCTGGCACGGTACTTCTCGACGCCACAGCGGCCGCTGAAGGTTTGGTACGACGACCCGACGCCGATAGATCCGCAGCAATTGAATCTTGATATTTCATGCGACGTGGCGTCCGGGTCGATAGTTCCGAATGAAATAAGGCTTCTGAGAGGACGCCCGCCATACGAGCACGGAGGAGACGACCCAATTCTGCCGATGGGCAGCATTCCCATGCCCCTCAACACTGGCCAAGACCTCAGCGACCTCGCGGAACTGGTGCCCTTGCTCGGGAGGCAAGAGAACCCGGCCGCAGAGGAAGAAGAAGCCGAAGCTGGGCTGGGGAGTCCGCAGGTGGAGGAGCCGAATGGCGGGCCGTCTAAACGATGGGGAGGCAGGCTCAAGGGATTCAACGAATCCGACCACCCGCGAGGCCAACCGGACAATGCCGGCCAGTTTGGTCCCGCCTCTGGGGTTCCAGAGTCTTCGAGCGGCAAGCGTCAACCCAAGGAAGACGATCCGGTTAACGGATACTTGGGAGCCTTCAAGGAAGACAAGACGACGGAACCCAAGGAGATGGTCAAGGAAGCCCGCCAGGCCAATGCTGAACTACGCGACGAAGATTCCAAGTTTCGCATCGTCCCGGATGGCAAGGGAGGCTGGGATGCCAAGCACGTCAACGACATTATCGACGACTTCGGTTCTAAGATATGGACTATTCGCGTCCATCCCTTGACAGGTATGCCCGATGCCGGAGATCCAGATTACTTCAAGGACATGGACAATCTGGCAGGAGACAGGAGCAGTCAGTCGTATGTTCAAGCGTTCAATGATCCAAACGCGACTAAGGCCACTCAAGAAGACGCAGACAACGCCAATGCCGAACTAGCCGAAGAAGGCAGCAAGTACAAGCTGGTATTTAGCGACGAGTACGACCTCTGGATAGCAGAACCAGCCAAGCCACAGAAGTCCTACGGCCCTCGCTCCGCTCTACCCAAGTTCAGCACCAACGGAGTACACTGATGCGTAATCCCATAGACATGCTGATCGGTATAATCCTGTTCGGTGCTCCAGAGGTAGCGGAGTACTTCTGGCCGGTGGTGTCGTTTGTACTGGCGTTTGTTTTGGTCATTACGTGGTTGCTGAGGTGAGACAATGTTAGATCGTAGGCAGGCTCTATCTGGATTAGCGGCGTTGGTTGGTACGGGAGCAGTTTCTTTTGCTGGCCTTGAGCCAGAGAAGTTCAAGCGAGTTTTTCGGTACGACGGACATGGATGGCGAGAGATAGCTTGGGAGGACATGAAGCCAGGCGACGAAGTAATACTCATGGAAATCGGCGAATCTATTGCAGACAAAACTTACCTAACTGTCGATCTGCTCACGGTCGGAAAGATTGACGGACCGATTCAGATAAGTGTTGCTAAACTGCAAAACCTCACGCCGATCTACGGCAAATAATCATGGCCAAGATCCACTCCCGTTGCGAGCGGTGCAAGCGATTCGCCAGTCTGGCCAACGTAACGGTCTACGTGCCGCCTGGGACGCTGAAGGTGGCTAGGGTTTGTGCTGGCTGCGAATCAATCGTGCGTAATCTAAACGGCAAGTTAAGGCAGATGGTCACGAAAGGGGAACTCTGTGCAAGCGTACAAAAATCCGACGTTCGTAGCACCGGATCGGCGTTACAAGCTGATGAAGGTGTCACCGGAACTATTGCTGGTTAATCTGTTCAACGGCAGTATTTCCAGGGACTTTCCTGACGGTAACGTGTTGATCCAAACCGTCAGCCACGACATGCCAGAAGGCACACAGATCGAGGCCGTGACGTTCGACGACTATAGCCGATGTTTCATGTTCCGATTGTGGCGTGCGGACTGGCCGGAAATAGCGGAAGCGGCACACATACCTGATATCAACGTCACGTTCACGAGCCGGGATTTTACGCTGACTCCAGAAGCAAGCGGGATGTGGAGCAGTCATCCATCGTTCTGGCTGGAACTTGGCGAGAAGATGAACAGCCCAGAAACCGAAGCTAGGATCAAGGAGCTCGAAGCGAAGATCATGGCTAGCATCAACGCAGGAAATGCCGGTAAGCCGTTTGTTGCTCCTCCAGGGATCAAACTAGCCGACATCAAGGATATGTACGCCAAGCTACAGTTTACGCAGACAAGCCAGGAGATTGGCAATACTGGAGACATCAGGTTGCTAGCTCCTGAAAGCGAAGAGACACGCAAGGTAAATTTCAGGGAGTTTTTATGAGCGAACTAACCGAAGCCAAGCTTGAGTACAGCATCCACAGCGACATGAGTGGAGTACATTTATTGCTCCGCAAGCGTGACACCATAGACCGCGAACGCGGCTTTGTGGGCGAGAAGCTCCCTATCCGCCGCGAGGACTTGGATACGCTCAAGACGGCGATACGGCAGTTCTTTGGGGATGAGGTTTGGCCAGAAGCGTGCTTGCAAGTCAATATCGCTTCTGGGGAGCCCATTCCGCCAGTCACCGCCAAGGCAATTCAGGACATGTACGTGAAGATGCAGCCTGGATTAATCAATCACGGAGCAGGGACGTGCAGTCACTGGCAACCAGAAGCCAGCCAACCTGGAGAACCGTATAAGGCATGCGATAGGGAAGTCGTGGGCGGAATGAGGATTCCCGACGAACTCTTGCCTGCGATAGCGGCATCTATGAGTGAGCAAACCGACCAGCCCACACTAAACGGCATGCCGCTAGTGTTCACGCACAAGATTTGCCAGTTTGGCAACGGAGAGGAATTACGGCTGGTGGGGCCATCCAAAGTTAGCGAGCCTAGTGTCCCAGAGGCAGGCAAGGTCAACTTCAGGGAGTTCCTATGACGATTGTCAAGAGTTCCAAAATAACGATCCAAGGAGAGAAAGGAACCGTCAATATATCCTGGGACAGACGCACGGCAGATACCGTAGACGTTGGCCAGATAATTTTGAAAGCCGGAGACTTGGCATCGTTGCGTAAGGCCATTCGGATAGCGTTTGGCGAAGACGCTTGGCTAACTGAGGAAGACCTCAAGATATGACAGCTCTCCTCCAACCAGCCAGCCTCTACCCGCTGATAATGCGACTTCGGCACATACTGGCGATGCAGCGTGCCGACGTGATGATGCGTCTGCCGGCAGCGATACGCTCTGGTCAGCCGATCTCCCTGGAGCATTGGACTAAGCCAATGGCCGACGTGCTAGTTCACGTCATGGGGCCTTACTGGCAGCAAGGATTGCTACGCGGCAGGCGGGAGGTTGCGAGGGTCTTGGATGGGAGGCCGCTGCCGAGCGTGGCACCGGAGATAGTCGAAAGGAGCATGCGTCAGAAGACGCAACCTAGATATTCCAAGGCGTTGCTGCGAGAGAGAAAGAAGGACTTCGCGTTGGCCATGTCATCGCCGCGTACCTTCAACTTGCACAATCCGTCGGTTTTGGAAGCCATCGACCGTGCAACTTTTCTCTTCTGCGACACCACTAATGCGACCGCGACTCGGGACTTGAATGAAGCCATAGCCAAGCTCCGAATCGAGATTGACCAGGGCGTAGAGGCCGGCGAATCGTTTCGAGACCTTGGCGATAGAGTGCGGACGCTTTTCGATACGCCGAGAGCGGCACTCATCGCGACACAGGAAAGCTCGCGTGCCCTCAATGGCGGAAGCCTGATTGCCTACGAGAAGGCTCAATGTGAAGGGTCGGCGTGGTTGGCAAGTACGGCACCATGCCCTATTTGCTGGGATCTCGATGGAGAGGAAAGGCCGTTTGGTGTGCCGTTCTACGTCGACCCTCGCGGCGGACCCTATGCTACCTGGTATTTTCCTCCAGGGCATCCGTGGTGTTACTGTACGTCAACGCCAGTGCTTGCTCTTTAGCCAGTCAGGGATATAATCAACGCGGGCCAGACGTTGTCGCGTCCAGCCCGCAACAATCACCAGCTTTTAGGGAGCCGGATCATGTCTGAAGACAAAATACCAAGTTTACGCGAGAGTGTCGCACGTTTGCGTCTGCCTCAATCTGAATCTAATTCAGTAGACCGCGTGGCGACATGGTTCGCAATCGTGGCTGGTTGCACCGGATTGCTGTTTTTGGCTTCAGTGTCGATTCTGATGCTGGCCTTGGCTTATAAGGTGATATTGGAATGAACATTTCCAAAAGAATCGAGAGGGCTGAGAAAATAGCTTGCAGCGAACAATGCGAGACATGCAAGCGTTTCACACTATCCAAAATCAATCTAGAAGTAGACCTTGATGGTGCGGTTAAAGTCCAAACTAAGTGCGAGCATTGCGGACGGCAAGACGTTTTCACATATAGAAATCTCGGAGCGTAATGTCATGCACACAACCCAGTCCAACCACAACGCCGGTAACGTGGTCAACTCTGTCATGACTGATGAGCAAGCGACGGTGCTGGCTGAGATAATTGCAGAAACAACTCTTGCTGTGCGGCACAATAGACCTAGTGAGTCTGGGACTATTATTGAGGTCAGGACTGGCGATGAATCAGACAGAGACACGGCTCAATGGCTTGGCGGGTGGACGCGGGCAGGATTCGAGAACTTGGTTAAGCGGATCTTGATGGAGGGGTGAATGGCGAGCAATGGGATGACCAAAGAATTCGTGGACATGATTTACAAGCTCTACGGCAACTCTTCGGCCGTCAACATCCTTTTGAGCAGGCTCGTCAAAAAATATGGCGACGAGTCAGACAAGAGGGACTACGAATCGCTGATGAAGGAGCGTGACGAAATAGCCGCTGATCTATTTGGAGGCTGAGCCCATGCCCCGCTGTCGCGAGAACCGCCGAGCCAGACTGAGACGCAGGCGGAAGCATGAGGATAGGTTGGCTATCCCTCCGATGGAGCGGACGATACGGAAAATGTTCAGGCAGGCGGCTCGCTGGTACAAGCACTACGCTTTTGAAGTCGGAGTAAGGCCATGAATTTGCGATGTCCTTTATGCAGAGAAGAACTTACGAGCACTGGAGATTTTTGTGGAGAGCCAGTGTTTGCTCAGGCGTGTAGCTGCAAGCTTGCTGAACCTAGAAATATTGTCTTTCGTGGGCACCATTTAACAATAGTTCGGGACCGAGCGTATTGGGAAACTATTTTCAACAATTCTCCGGCTTGGTGGCTAGCTGTCAATAATCCTGGCAAAATGGAATGGAAGGGCGGAATCTGGCAGTGCGTAGACATGGATGATTCAGTTTGACTTTCCTCTTGCATTTACTCACTCCCATGCCTAGCCTTTGAGCATGGGACAATCCATCGATAAACCCGACAAGTCAGACTGGTCGGCTCTGGAGACGGACTGTCTCCAGTCAGTCAAGCCTGTCGTTACGTCTACGCCAGATGAGCCAGTGTTGCCTCTAGGCGAGAAGATAGTCATGATTGCAGCTACCCGGAGAGATGGGCCTATGCCGGGCTTGCCTCAGACTGCATCGGACGTGCATACGCAGCCGGGGGCGGAATGAGCCTATCCGCCCTACATGCTGACATCGCGGCCCGCTATGACCGGCTGAACCAGAGCATCAGCAAGGGTAAGATCAAGCCTGAGCAGGCGGCGGTGTTGTCGGATCGGTATGCGTGGCCGGTCAGCAAAGACGGCACGCTGGGGATGGGCCAGCATGCGTCAGCCGAGCGGAAGTACATCGACAGCGTAGAGGCGTCCTGCCCGTTCATTATCTCGACTCAAGACGAGGATAGCGACGGTGATATTGTTGTCTCCCGTGGAGCTGACCTTAGTCGCTTTGCTCTCAATCCGGTCGTGCTACTTGGTCACGGCTCGTACCAAATGCCTATCGGAACAGCCAGGGCAAAGGACGGAACAATCTCCGTTTGGCCCGAAGAGAATCGCGTTAGAGCTAACTGCTATTTCGATATGCCTGATCCTGATTCTGCTGCGGTCTATGGCAAGGTCGAACGGGGCATTCTGAACGCCACTTCCATTTCGTTCTTGCCTCTTCAGGCTCACAAGCGAGAATACGACAAGGCTCACCATGACGGAATGATGCCGCCGGGGTGGCTGTTCCAGCGGTGGCAGCTCACTGAGTTTTCGATTGTGAGTGTGCCCGCGAATGCCGGTGCCGTACGGGACTGGCTAGACTCCGACAAGGACTTGAGCCCCAAGCTTCAGAAGGCCCTACAACCGTTCGCGGCCGTCGCTAAAGGCTGCTTTAATGGCTACTGTCCGTGTCCGCCATGCGATAAAGCTTGGGACGAAGCCGACCATCCAAGAGGGCAGCCGGAGAATGCTGGGCAGTTTGGTCCGGCGAGTGGAGTGCCAAGCACGGATAGTGAATCGGCAAAGGTTGCATCCGAAGACTATAAAAATAACGGTACCAAGGCTAAGGCTTTCAAGGAGTGGTTTGGAGACAGCAAGGTAGTAGATAAAAAAGGCAAGCCTCTTGCGGTCTACCACGGAGCCCAATCAGATTTTGATGAGTTTGATTCTGCAAAAGCCGGATCGAACGCTTCTTTTGCAGGCAACGGTTTCTATTTTTCCGAGAACGAGAAGATAGCCAGATCCTACTCGTTTGAAGACGGAAAGATCATAGAAGCGTACCTGAAGGTGAAAAATCCTTTCGACTTTAAAGCCTCGGTTGGCGAAGATGGCCTGAGAGAATTGGCCAAGAAGGTGTCTTCCCTGTTTCAAAAAGAAGGCGTCACCAAAGATCAGCTTGAGCAAAAATTGCTGGGGGCATTTGGCGTCGACGGCAGTGGCAAAGCAGAGGCAATTAGCGGTTACTTCGTACACAATTCGATAGCCTCTGTCATCGGGAGCAAGAACGTAAATTCCGTCATCGAAAAGCTCGGCCACGATGGCATAAAGTATAGCTCCATGAATGCCGCAGGAACGCCAAGAGCAAGCAGCAAAGAAAAAGACTTAGGATTAGTTTGGGTCGCTTTCGGCCCTAAGCAGATAAAATCGGTTGACAACGATGGGACTTTTGACCCTGATAGCCCTAACATCCGAAAGAAAGCCAAATACGAAAGTCACCTAGGCCAGTTCCTTCATGCCCAGAGAGTCAAAGACATGACAAAGAAACAGAACGCGGCCGTGCTAACCTCTGGCCTGCCGGGTGCGAAAGCCTGCCACAAAAGCTACTGCGCCTGCAAATCGTGCAAGAGCGTTTGCAAGTCCAGTGTAAATGGCCACTTCATCACGTATTGTTCGTGCGGGAAAGTCATTGCTCAATGCCGATGCACCAGCAAGGACAAGATCAAGAAAACGATTACGGACGGGTGTTCAGAGTGTAAGCGCTCAAAGGGTCTTCCAGAGGAGGAAGACGCCGTATCTGGTGCCGAAGCGTCTGGAACGAATCCCGAGCGGCACGAGCATGAGGAAGAAGGGGCAGAGCACGAGAAGACGTTGCAAGAATCGGTTGCCGCGAAGATGCCCAAGCTGATGGAGTGCGGCTACACCGAACCGCAGGCGATGTGTCTGGCTGCTCATTTGCACGGCAAGGGTCTGGAAGGCGAAGACATCACAGGACACGAAGAAGCGGCCAAAGCTCTTGGCTACACCAAGAAGGACGACATGGGTGGCGAAGAGTCCATGTCGCTGAAGAGCTTCGTGAAGTCCGTCAAGAAAGAAAGCGACTCGGAAGCCCTCGATGAGTCACACGAAGGGGAAACCGAATCCGCCAGCGAAGGCGAAGAAGCGGACGAAGAAGAGGAAGAGAAGCCGCAATACAAGCCATCCGCCAAGTGCCTTGGTGCGATGCACAACCATATGAAGCTTGCTCACGACTTCTTGAGCAAGGAAATCCCGGTGATGGATCATCCCCAGCTATCCAAGGCCATGACTGCCCACGTCAAGGACTTGGAGGGCCACATGGAGAACTACAAGGATCTCGCAGGCAAGTACCATCCCGATCTCGACTTCGAGAAGATGTGCAAGGATCTCGGTGGCGAAGGTGGAGAAGCCGAAGAAGAATCAAACGAGACTGGTGCTGGCGAGTCCAGCGAAGCATCCTCGGAAGAAGGAGACGGCCGCAAGACGGACGACGAAAGCCCCGCCGAGAAGGTGCAAGAATACCAGCATCCCAAGGGAGCCAAACGTCGCGTCCAGAAGGCCATGATGGATCACGGCTGCGTCAAGGAAGCTGCGGACTACATGGCGGAAGCGTCCAGAGATGCTACAATGCCGCGAACGCACAAAGCGGCGATGTCTCACCACTGCTCAGCCCTTACGGGATACTGCAAGGCGATAGAGACAACGCCAGCGGAGCCAGTACGGGAAGGCGACCCGAATGAGGTGCCGCCGGAAGCTATGAAGAAGGTTGCCGAGCGGTTCGACCAGTTTGCCGATTTGATCTTCCTGAAGACGGGGCAACGGTTCTAATGCCGGAAGTTATTGGCTATGGAACGCAGAGGTCTACAAAGCTTGAGCAGACGGTTCAGGCTTTTCGGGACCAGCTCGTTCAGGCTCAGAAAGAAAAGACTACTGGCCAGATCACGGCTCTGGTAGACTTGGGCGAAGGCGGGATCAATAGCAGTAAAATCGGAGTGGTCAAAAACGTCCTAACTAAATAGTGGTCCCGTCAAAGCGGGAGTTCATCTCAGCCCTCCGGGGAATTGAGCATGAGCCTGCGGGAGAAATCTCGCGGGCTTTTTCTTTTCCTGGAGAACAAATGGCAGCATTTTCCAATCAGACGGCGGTCAAGGACGTAGGCAAAGACCTCATGGAGAGGTTCGACAAGATCGAGAAGTTCTTTACCGACAAGGCTGAAAAGGAAGTCAAGCAAGCTCCGCGAATGGCCATGTCCAAGTTCGTTCCGGCGGGGACCGATCCGGGATGGGATCAGGATCACATTCAACGGCTCTCGAAGTCTTACGATCCAGGCAACATCGAACACCTGATGCGGATGAGCAAAGGTCGCGTCAGCCCGCATGGTTCCGCTATCAAGAAGATGTGCCTCGCTGGGATGCCGACTTATAAGTCTCACTACGAGCAGACGTACGGTGAGCTGTCTCCTGAAGATCGGGCATACGGTAACGAGCAGTTTGAGCGAGACTGCAAGTTTGTGCCGTGGTACTCGCTGGCCAACAAATCCATCCGCAGCGGGACGGGGGAGATCCACAAGGCCAGCAACATGGCCGAGAACTCAGGCATCCTCGGTGGCTATGCCGTTCCTCCTGATTTCAGGAATCAGGTCCAGACGATTCAGGAAGAAGAGTCTACGATTCTGCCTCGCTGCATGCGGATTCCGCAGACGACCAAGACATCGACTTGGCCCATGCTGGACATCTTCACCAACTACGGAACCGGCAAAAGCCCTTACGAAGCGAACGTCTTCCAGTCGTGGCAGCCTGAAGCGGCCCTCATCAATCAAACCAATACCCAACTTCGCCAGTTCAATCTAAGCAACTGGGATCTCGTCACCTATATCGTCATCAGCAACGACCTGTTGCAAGACAACAGCGTTGGCCTGGACACGATCATCACGACCCTGTTGGCGAGTTCGGCAGGCTTCTACATCGAATACGCCTTGATGAATGGCCTAGGCAGCAATAGTAGCATGCCCCTTGGTGTGCTTAATGCTCCTTCGACCATCGGCATCGACCGGCAGACCAGCAACACAATCACAATCTCTGACGTTCTCACGATGTACTCGCGGCTCCAGAGCCGGTCGTGGGATAGCTTCTGCTGGCACGCTCACCAGAGCACGATTCCGGCCCTTGCGGCACTCGTTAGCAACGCCACCACTGGTCAGTTCGCCTTGCTCGACCCGAACGGCCAGAACGGCATGGGGCCGTTGGCTGGGCGGATGGCTGACAAGCTGTTCGGTGGTGCTCCGCTCTACTTCACGCAGACCTGCCAGCAACTAGGCTCGACGGGAGACTTGCGGGCCAACGACTGGAAGCACTACTTCGTAGGCGAGCGAATGGGGCTTCAGGTTGCTGTCAGCGACCAGTTCTTGTTCACGAATAATCAGATTGTGATTCGGTCGGTTCAAAGATTGGGCGGAGCGCCGTGGACCCCGACGACCATAACCGATGCACAAGGGTTCACTATTAGCCCATTTGTTTTGCTCGACGTACATTCCTAGGCCACATAAGGACTTATGCCAACATCGCTACGCGACCACATGCGACGAAGGAAAGCCTCCATCCCGAAAGGATGGACTGGCTTCCTGTCGGCATTGCGTAATAGGCAGCACAAGCAGTTAGCGGACATGGGATCGGTTTTGGTATCGAAAGCATCGGTCCAGAACGAGTCGAGTGGTATCACAGGCGGCTATTCGGTGCCTCCCGATTTCAACCTGATGATCGCGACGACCTACGAAGAGGAGTCGTTCTGGTATCAGCGGGCAACCGTGGTGCCGATGCTTAGCCTTGAGACGGCCTTGCCGATTCCTAATGCTTCGGCTCAGACGGCTGGTACGGCTCCGTGGTTTGGCGGGATGGATCTAGGCTGGGTCGGGACGCCTATCGCCACTAACACGACGTTCTCGCAAGTCAGGCTGACCGCCAAGAGCTTGACCGGTGTCATCACGGTATCTAACGACCTCGCGGCGGACATGGGTCCGGGTGGCGACGAGTTCCTCTTTACCATCTTCGCTCGCGGGGCGGCGTACTACGAAGAGCTAGCGTTCCTTCAGGGGACTGGAGTAGTCGCGGGAGGGTCTAGTCCTCAGGCTCAGCCTCAGGGGGTAATCAATGCTCCTGGAACGGTGGTTATTACTCGCAAGACCACGAACCAGATCAATCAGCAGGACGTTAATGGCCTTGCCGCCGCTCTTGCTCCGAAGTCGTGGACGAAGGCGATATGGGTGTGCAGTCCGACTGCTCTAGCTCAGGTTATGGCCATTACCGGATACGTTCCGAACCAGCAAAATGGCTTCGATACCGACCACGTATCGGCAGCCGGATCGCTCGCAGGCAGACCGTTGTTTGTGACCGACAAGGTTCCAGCCCTTGGGACGCAAGGTGATCTTGGATTGTACGATCCAAGCCAGTACGTGATCGGTGATAGGGCTGAACTGATTGTGCAAGCCAGCACAGAGAACAAGTTCACAAACAATCAGACGGTATATCGGATCTGGAGACGCCTGGACGGTACTCCGATCTATGGCAAGCCAATTACCCTAACGGACGGAGCTACGCAAGTAAGTTCGTTCGTCACTCTGTCCAAATAAGGAGCAATCATGATTTCGGCCTACTTAGAGCAGCTGACACAAGGTCTTTCGTGGCCATGCTCTCCGCTATTCACCGTCAACGCCGCCAGCAACGCCACGGCGTCCACAATCGGCCCAGTCTTGGCCAGCGAGTTCGAGCGGTTCATTGCCGTGGTCGAAGTCTCGACGGTCACTGGGGCAGGCAACGTCTCGGTGTACTTGCAGGGCAGTAACTTCGCCAACGGTGCGAACGCCGTCAACATCAGCCCGACGAACGTCGTTGGGTTCTCGAACACGGCGAATACGCTCATCACCGTGGAGGCTCGCGGGGACCAGCTTCCCAGCACTGGCAATGCCTACATCTTGGCTAAGGTGCTGATCGGCGGAAATTCCGTCTTCACTGGCGGCATGTTGATTGGTGCGGGTGCTCGGTACAGCCCTGCGAGCAATTACAATAACCTGAACACGCTGCCGGTTGCTAACCAGATCGTGTACTAATGGACGACATCGAAAAACGTCTGGCACAGCAGCTTGGTTGCGGGCCAGCGACTTCCGCTAGCGGTTTCGTGCCAACTGAAGAATATGCCGGGCCGCAAGCTTCACCGGAGAGCAAAATGATTCCGACTTACGTTGACGACAGGCGGCGGACGCATGCCCCCTCGGCTGCGAGCATGCGGCCTCCCACTGTGCCTCCCGAGCATGTTCAGGACCATCCGTTTTGCGATGCTCCCGGGATGGCTCCCGAAGCAAAAAAGGACGTGGCGGAATGGTTCCAGATCTTGGACAGCTACGTCAAGGCCAACGACGCAAGGTTCTCGGCACTCGAAGGCAGGCTTACTGTGCTGGAATCGAGACCGGCAGTGCAGGCCGACGAGAAGACGCTGGCGGACTTGAACGGCCGCATTGCTGCTCTTGAGGCCAAGCCAGCGGCGGACAGCGATTCTATTGCGGCATTGCAGGCTCGCGTTGTTTCACTGGAGGAATTCCAGGCAACGCTGGTCAAGTAACTCTCTTAACTTCTCTAGGAGGAAGTTTCGTGAGCGAGCAGATTGAAAAACCAATTGTCTTCATAGCCCACATCTCTTACGGACTATGCGTGCGGGCGTCAGCAAGGCAAGTAGATTGCCATACGCTCAAACCCGACGACCCCTATCAGCCAATCAGGTACAACACTGGATTCTCCTTGCTGGCCCATGCGTTTAATGATGCGTGGTGCCAGGCGTTGAATCAACAGAAACTCGGCATGAACATCAAGTACTTCGTGATGCTTCATGACGACATCGTTCCTGAGGACTGGTGGGTCCGCCAGCTTATCGACGACATCGAGCCGACCGACTTCGACATGGTTTCCGCTCTGGTTCCTCTCAAGGACACGTCGGGAGCTTCGAGCACGGCCGTAGACAAGTTCGGCAATAAGCACGAGCAATGGAATCCGTCTCCTGGGGACCAGTATCTCTGGGAACGTCGAGTCACCATGAAGGAAGCAGCCAAGCTCCCAGCGGTGTTCACAGCGGCAGATTGCGGCTACGCCGATAGGCGTCTCCTAGCGAATACCGGCTGCTGGATCTGCCGCTTTGATCGCCCCTGGAGGCACGAGACTGACGAGCATGGCAACCTGAAGATGTTCTTCAAGATCGACAACCGCATTCACATGAACAACGGCAACTGGACTGCCGATTGCGAACCTGAAGACTGGTTCTTCTCTCGACAACTCCAAAGACTCGGCGGCAAGGTTGCGGTGACTCGAAACGTGAGGCTGACGCATTACGGGCTAACTCCTTACCCGAACTACGCCAAGTGGGGATGCGATTACGACAAGGCTTTCGCGGAGAACGTCGGCTACACGCCCATCGGTGAAAAGCAGCCCGACATTAACTTCAGCTATGACTCGACTGAATTCCCAGACGTGCGGGGCTTCCTGAACGACGACGAAGGCAGATTGCTTGCGGAGATTGCCAAGGATAAGAGCGTTCTGGAGATCGGCTCTTATTGTGGTCGGTCGACGATCTGGATGGCTCGCACGGCGAAATCAGTCCTTGCGGTGGATACCTGGAATGGCAAAGGCATGGACGGGGAAGACACCCTTGCGGTGTTTACAGAGAACATCTGCCGCCACAAGGTCGCCCACAAGATCGACATTGCCGGGGGCACGATCAAAGCGACCAGGAAGGCTAACGGCTGGTACGAAGGCTCTCCGCACTACAACCCTGAAGGCTGGCCCTTCCAGTTCATCTTCATTGACGCCGGCCACACCTTCGAGGAAGTACAATCGGACATTGACGAATCACTCCCGTTGTTGTCCACGGACGGCCTTGTAGCTTTCCACGACTACGCGAGGGCGATAGATCCTGGTGTGACTCAGGCGGTAGATTTGTTAATCAAACAGGGTGCGGAAATTGTAGCCCGTGCCGGTACAGTCATTGTTTTGAAGGTGCAAAATGTCAGACGAGAAACAAGAACAAGCGGAGAAGGACCGGCAGAAGAACGCCACCTTGGCGGACCTGAAACAAATGGTTTCGGAGCAAGCCAAGAGCATCGAGACGCTGACGCAGCAAGTAGCATCGTTGCTGGTGAATCGGCAGCCACTTTCTCAGCAGTCGTCTCAGCATGAATACCTGATCTCCAAGGGCTGGTCGCCCATTGGGATAGACGACAAGGGCAACGAACTATGGAAGCCTCCCGAGCAGGACGTCAAGATCTGGCAGAAGGACGTGACCTATCCGTCATCCAAGGCTCCTGATGACCGTAGTCGTGACACGACGTTCAAGCGGACCATGATTCCGTCGCTTGAACTGCAATGCACGACTCTCCAGGCGGTGTTCCGGCAGAAGCAGAAGGATAGCAAGGTTGCGTAATGCTGACGACGTTGGCGAATTTGATTCTGACTCCAGCAAGTCCGCCGACTAACCCGGTGTGGCTCAATCTATTGCTGACTGAAGCCGACACGGCAATCAAAACCTTCATAGGTTACAACCCGGAATGGACGAGCTATCCGGGTGTCGGTGTCAGTGCAAGCACGACGGGGGAGTCTGGATTTTACTCTGGGCAAGATCGGCCCGACATTGTTATCAGGCAGCTTCCTTTGCTGCTGCCAAGCACCACGATTGCCGTAGGGTCCAACAATCAGGGACTGCCGCAGAGCACGATCAATGTTGCCAGTACGTCAGGGTTCAATCCGGCCGGCGGGACGTTCACGGTAGTCTTTCAGCCGAGTACGAATCCGAACGCGGCGGCGATCAACTACACGGGACTGACTTCGACAAGCTTCACGGGATGCACGACGCAGAGTACCGGGACGCTTGCGAGTGGCCAGCAAATATGGGGAATCGCCCTTTGGTTCAACCAGCAAGGCTATGGAGGTCAGGCACCGCAGGCTTTCAGTAATCAGACGCTCCTGACAACCGGGCAAGCCTACATGGTGCAGACCACAAGGCAGTTACCTTTGCCTGGAGGTGGATCAGTAGCGGCGGCTCCCGCAGGGCTTATTCGTCGTCTGGGTAATCAGGCTTTTGTCGGGACGGGATTTCCGTATTCATTCGGAGGATGGGGCAGAAACGCGAAACTGTCTGCTCAGCAGCTTCCTCCGTGGCCTCCAGGCTACCAGAACATTCAGGTAGCGTACCAAGCAGGGTATCCGGTGATTCCGGCGGACTTGCAGTTTGCCTGCAACTTACTCGTCCAGCAAATGGTAATTAATCTACCCTTTGGCGGGGCCTTGCAGTCGCAAACTTTGGGAGCGTATTCGTATAGCCTTTTGGCTCAAGCGGCAGTCGGAATGATGCCACAGCTTGCAACGGTGTACTCGATACTTCGCCGGTACCGCGATATTTCGTTTGGAACGAACTGATGCCTAGCCCGACTAGCATGATGGAGTCTTCTGGCTTCCTGCAAAGGGCGGCAATCGGTCGCGATACGCAACAGGGTGTCACCCAGACCTGGGAGACTATTACTCCGTCCGTGCCATGCTCGATCCAGCCAGCTAACGCCACGGTGCAATTGCTCTACAAGCAGCGAAATTCAGAGATAACGACCATCGTCTATTTGGCTCAAGACATCGGGGCACAGGTCAACGATAGGTTCGTTTACTCCAGCCCGGGAGGAGAAACCGGAACGCTGTTGATACTGGCCAACGCTCAGCAGGTGAACCGGGGAGTAGTGTGGAAGATCGACGCCAAGCAGATACCGGGGGCATTTACTCCGGTAGCCGTGGCGTTCGAGATATCCGCTCCCACCGCAGTAGGCATAGGCGAAAACTTCTCGTTCACAGTTCAGGCGGTAGACGCTCTGGGCAATCCAGTTTCGTCGTACAACGGCACGGTGGCGTTCTATGCCTTCGACGATCTTTTCGCTGTCTTGCCATCGCCTTCGGCAATCACCAGCGGAGTTGGGACGTTCGTGGGGCAATTGAACACGTTTGGCTCACAGATACTGCTAGTTCAAGACGTGGCCAACGTGCAGATATTTGGGCAGACGATCATAACGGTTAGCGATTCGTCACCAGACAACAATTTCGCTGGGAGCCAGTTCCAGTTCGCTGGTTCTGAATTTGACTTTGCAGGAGCAACATGAGCCAGATTCAAACCATTCAGCTTGGCACTGCTCCTGCCGGAAGCGACGGCGATTCCAACCGCACGTCCAGCACAAAGATCAATCTGCTACTGGGGCCATTGGTAGGGGCAAGTGGCAAGGTCGTCATGGAGGCTGGCATTCCGGCCGTTGTGACCGACCCGGCTTCGCTGCTTGTGGCGAACAACCTTAGCGACATAGCCAACGATGCCACCGCGAGGGTCAATCTAGGCGTCCCGTCTGGGTCGGGAGTCAGCACAGGGACCAACACCGGCGACCAGACGCTCAATGGACTGCTACCATCGCAGTCCGGGCAGTCTGGAAACTTTCTGACTACAAACGGATCGAACGCAAGCTGGGCTGCTACCTCTGGTGGAGGCGGCAGTATACCTGCGGGCACGTTCGATGTTGTCGCTACCTATCACGGTTCTGGTTCTGCCCAGACGACTACTGGCAACATCAGTTCTTCCAGCAGCACTACCACGCTAACCGTCGGTAGTGCAATCGACTTCGCGATCAATCAGGGCATTTGCGTCATCGGGGCTGGGGCAGGCGGAACGAATCTTGTCACGACCATCAGCAACATTGTCGGGACTACGATAACGGTTGCCAGTCCAGCTTTGACCACGGTTGCCGGTGCAGTAGTTCAGCACGACGACACCCTTGCAATCAACACGGCCTTGGCCGCGGCTCTCACGGCAGGCGGCGGCACTGTCCTATTAAGCAACATAAACGGCGGCCGATATCGTTGCAGTGGGGCACTGAACGGCACGACTAATTCAGTGCTGACTATTCCTCAGAACTCATCTGACGCCTCTGGCATCTACCCACACATCATTCTTAAAGGAAGCATTGAAGGGAAGTCGAACACGGTCACGGAAAGCGGATATGGCAACGTCATGCTTGACTTTCTGACCGCTCCCGCCGCTAGCGGAACGCAGCCTTCAGGTTTTGCCGTTCATGCCTTCGTAGATCCTCCCGATGGGCTGGATACCAACGCCAACCCCATCAGAATAGAAATTGACGAAATCTACTGGCTATTTCGTGGAAATTCAGACCTCAACGGAATCAGCCTAAATAACTCCCTGCAAGCAAGGATCGGGAACAATGTCGTTGTAACCACCCAATCTGTAAGCGGGGCCATTGTCCAGCCGACGAACCAGACGTGGGGCATCCGCATGCCCGGCCTTGGAAACAACGTCTATTCGTTTGCAGGAGCCTGCCAGGTCATTGGGTTCTATCACGGCATATGGACGGGTGAGCTTTGCGTTCTCGGTCGCCCCTACGTCATATTTTGCGTCAATGCCTTAACCCTTGGAGGAAGCCTCCATCCAGTAATCGGGTCGATTTGCACGCAAGATAACAACCACGATGTGAACGTTCTTCAGAACACTCCAAGCGCCCCCGTAATAGCGGTCAATTTGATCGTCGAGTCTGAAAACTTCACCTCGGGTTGGTGGAGCACCGCGACATACAACATAGTAGACCCCGGCAACTGGCTGCGTGGATTGATCCAGTACACCACCGGCTCGCAGAACGGCACGACTACAACAAATTGGACAAGGAACGGGGCTCAGCTTTGCCAGATCGTCAACAGCGCGATAGGCCAGCCGATCACTCAGACTTTCAAGGGCGACAACGCCACTAGTTCAGTCACGTTTCAGTTGCCGGTCGGCTGCACCAACCTTCGGATCATGTTCACGGGCGGCACCGACAGCATAAGTGCAGCTCAGCTTCAGCTTCAATTTAACGGCGATACTGCGAGCCATTACGATTGGGCCATTGCTTACAACATCAACGGAACTTGGTCCTTCACGACCGATGGCAGTGGGGCAACCACGGTTATGGCTGTCGGCAATCTTCCAGCCACCGGGGCGACCACGCCCGGCGACATCGTTATCGATGTGCCAGGCTACACCGGCACAGTTTTTTGGAAGGCCATCCAGTCTCGTAGCGGCACTGCCACTAATGGCTCGATTAACACGACCCAGCAAATAGCTCTTTGGCGGGGAAGCTGGCACAGCGCGGCCGCGATTACGAGCGTGACGTGCCTGGTCAACTTGGGTCACTTCGCGACCGGGAGCCTTTTAACGGTGATTACCGAATGAAAACTCTAGCCGAAAAAGCCGCTGCTCTGGCTGCCAGAATCGACCGGGAGATTAAAGCTTCCGCCGGGAAGGGTCTGGGCAAAGCCGTGAAGTTCATCGAGGCTCGCGTGAAGGAAGCGGCCAACGTGAAGGCTCCGACACGGGAAGTGGTCGGAAGGGACGGCAGAAAGTATCTGGTGGCAACCACCAAGGCGACTCCAGGGGCACCGCTTAGGGTGGTATCGGGCAGGTTCTTCAGGTCGATCACGAGCCAGATGGAAGACGAATTCACTGGAGTAGTGGGGAGTAATGCTCACGCGGATTTGAGCCATGCAGCCAGATTCGTGGCCGCTCTTACGGGAGAGAATACTTATGGATTCGGCTATCCAGGATATTGGGAGGTAAAGAATCCTGTCCACCAGACGTTTACCCCGACGTTCGAGCGATGGATGCCGGAAATTAAGGCGATCATCGGCGGCGACGTGAAGATTGACTTGGGGGCAGCCTGATGCCCGCTCCACTCATAATGGGTTTTTGCAACTACTTGTCTGCTCCGGGGCAGCTTAACCTCCCGGTTTACGACGGCGAGCTACCAAGATTTGACGTGGCTGGAGATCCGATAGTTTTGGGGACTACGCCAGCTTTCGCGGTGGAGATGACCGAACAGGGCATGAACCGTCTGGCTACGAGGACTTTTCTGGACCCGTACTCAGAAGAAGGGCCGTTGCAGTTCTACATATTCACGAACACGAGGAACGCTACCCAGAACGTCTTGAATCAGCTTGAGGCGTTGTTGGTGAACGCCAATAACTGGCCGTTGATTGTCTTGCCGGGAGGGCCGACAGCGAATCCGTACTACGTGCAAGATCTAGCTTGGGGTAACTGGACGAACATCCTCATGCCAAATGTTCGCGATCAGGAAAGTAATTACATCTATCTCGGTCACGTGGTGTGCCAGGTAGTTATTCATGGAGCAATTTCTTCGGTGCAAACATGAACGTAGGCGATAAAGTCCAATGGGTTCCCAGTATCGAGCACGCTCGGGAGGAAGTACCCGGCAAAGGCTTTGCGTGGGAACACAACATAATGGTCATCGATCCAGGCAAGGCAGAAAGAAAGGCCGTTCCCGCTTCGACGGAAAAGATTCGCAACGCCATCGAGGTCATCAAACGGGATAAGTCCCAAAAGCCTTACCTTGTGGCGGTGAAGCCGAGATTGACTTATCCTGCCACGGTGGAGGAAGTTTCTGGCGATACTGTATCGCTGGCCATTCTGAACCCGTGCAACAATGTCACGCTGCGGTACGCTAACGTGAAGGTTGATCCGAACAAAGCCCCTGGTACTTGCCACGTGGAGGCAGAATAATGGCGATCTCGACTCTTAACGTAACGACAAGCCAGGGACAGAACTGGAACGCCCAGAACACGATTACCGGGCTATCGTCGACGACTGGCAATGCTGGAGCAAACACCAAGAGCCAGACGTACTCGAACGCTACCGCCAACAATGCCTTGGGCGGTGCTGACGAGTATTTCAACTTCCTGATTACGATTGCCGGATCTGGCAATGCGACCATCGATCTGACAAACCTTATCGACATCCTTCAGACAGCAGCGGTTTCGCTGGCGAGGTTGAAGTCGTTCCAGTTTCAATTGCTCAACCTGAATGACGATCCGGTCAATGGCACGCTCTGCACAGAGATCACGATTGGGGATGCTGCCAGCAACGCTCAGCCTTTGAACATCGGGGCGACTGGAACGTACATCATGTTCACCGGGGGAAGCTGGTCTTACTTCGATCAGACGGCCGGCGGATTCACGGTGAGTTCTTCTCTGAAGAACATCAAGATCGTCAATAACGATGCCTCGCACGCGGCGGCAGTTCGCGTGCAACTAACCGGAGGTTCGACATAAATGGCACAGATCATTGGAACCGGCATCCAACGCTCCGGTAAAAATTCGGCGGTCATCGTCACGGCAACCACTCTTGCAATGGCCAAGTGGACCATCACGAATAAGGGTGTGGATCTGGACACGACGAATTTCACGTCTGCCGGCTATCAGGAAGGCATCCTTGGCCCAATCGGCCTGGAGTGGTCCCTCGGTGGCCTCTGGGACGCCGGGACTAATCCCAACGCCGATCCTCCTGGTCTGTACCCTCGGGACAACCTGTCGGCCTTGCAGCTTGTCGTCAATGTGGCGGACGCAACGGCTTATGTCATGACCTTCGCCCGCGTCAGATCGGCAGTCACGGGAACTACCGTCACGACGGCAGTGGCGTTTGATGCCTCGGGGATGAACCAAGGACCATTCACGATACCGGTTACGGAAGTGACATGAGTCAAAAAGGCAAGCTCTGGGACTTGGAGACAGGAGAGGAGATCCTTCGTCCGATTGAGTGGGATGAGGTCCGTGGCCTCTTTACGGCATACCAAGTCACTGCCTTCGGCAGGATCAAGACGAATGCGGCAGGCGAGCGGCTGACCTATACCGCCATTGGCAAGATCAAATGGGAACCAGCCAAGATCAAGCTCACGCATCGGCGGGTGTCCCACTGGGGAGCGAAGTGCATGCTCTGCACGAGAGACGCTAACTGGTCGGTAGGTGACGAAACGCCGCTTCCTCCGGTGCCGCACAGAGGAAAGCTTTACCTTCAGGCCCGAACGGTGGCAGTGCGTTACTACTGCGACTTTCACTACAAGGCACCAAGGATTCTGGACGCGAGTGGGGAAATCATGGAAACGATTGACGAAGCAGGGGGAGTAAGACCGCAATGGCACAGCTAGACACGACACAGTTAAGCGTGACCGAACAGCTAGGCGAGCACGCGGCCAATCCGCCTTTGCCAGCGGTCGCAGACTTCATTCTGTCTGCCTTTGGAAGGCAGTGGCCGATTGCATTACTGGAGCAAAGAATCAAAGCCCAGTTTGAAACCTGGCTGCTCAAGAACGCCATGCAGGCGATCATGGACATTGAAGCCTTTGCCAATGACGCTGGGTCGGTCAAAGAGCGAACCAAGTGGCTCGAAGAAGCCGAGCGGCAACGCTCGCTCTACATGCACGGCAGGGCGGCCCAGAAGTATTCTTGGCGGGGTGAAGCTTGGCGGGCAGCCATGTCGGACATTCCCGGCAACACTTACTTCCTCTACCTGCTCTTGAAGCGTTGCGATCCTGGCATGACCTTGGAAGCTACCAAACAAATCTTCAAGGACAACCCCAAGCAGTGTGGCGAGGCAATTAGCTGGGCACTGGGAAACGACGTGGCCCCATTCGTCGGGGCGGTAAACAAAGACGCGGGAAAGGACTGACCGACACCGAGATTGTTGCCGAACTGGTCAACAAAGGCGTCACGCTTCAGACAATAGCCGGTCTCTCGGACAGACAGATTGCTCATCTGTACTTCCGCCCTAGAGACAAATACGGCAGACTCCGACGCAAGAAGCAAAAGCACAACTATGGCAAGCTGGTGAAGATCCACAATCCTATTCGGTGGGATTTGATGTTCAAGAAAGTCTGGTCGGAACGCGGCCTGACTCCAGAGCAAGTTGAAGAGAAGTTCCGCGAGCACATGAAAAACAATCCTGATCGACGCGAGATTTGGTGATGGCATTAGGGCAAGAAGATCTGCGGTTTGTCATGACGGTGGACCCCGACACCGCCAAGATGCAGACCGCCATCAAAGATATTGGCAGGGACATGGACAATCAGGTCAAGAGCCTGAAGAGTTCGTGGGACGCCCTGTCTGCATCTGGTGCCAAACAACTCGAATCGATTGAAGCTAACCGCAGGATTTCCGAAGGTTTTGTGGCCAAGAAAATCCCTGACGTTCTGGAACTGGTGGGCGTCATCAATCTCCGCGAGGAAGCCGAGAAGAGAATCACCAAGGACATGGGTGAGCAGCTTGCTTTGATCGAGAGGATCAAAGCCGAGTCTGATCCTGACGTTCTTCGCCAGCGGGTGGCACTGGAAAAGCAGATAGCCGATGCTCGCAAGGATTATTTGGGAGCACATAGTGCGGAGGCAGCAAGGCAAGGTCTGCCATCGTCTCCTAAGTTCGATATCTCCAATCCAATTGGCTCAATCAAAGCACTAGCTATTGCTGCTCTTGGAGAAGTCGGGGCGACTCTCGCGGCCGTTGCGACGGGAGCCGGTTCTGCCGCTTATGCTCTCAAGCTTATAGTCAGTGCCATTTCTGGTTTTGTCGCCGTAGCTTCTCCTGGTGCCTTTAGGCAATGGGAATTCGTTCTGAGAGATGTAAGCGGAGTCATCGGCCAGACATTGATTCCCGTACTCGCCTTGATGCGTGACGGCATGCGTCTTTTCGGTGACGTATTGGCAAACATCCTTCCGAGCACGCAGGAGATGGCCCAAGCACTCGCTCCGCTTCGAGAGGCTTTTGGAGACCTCGCGAGAGATATTCGCGTTCTGCTTGCGGAAATAGGTCCGACGATCAGATACCTTGTCACGTCAGCACTAGCCAACTTGGCCACGGAGCTTTCCTTGGTTGCCAAGGCGACTGACAACGCTGTCTGGGCATTGCGGCATCTGGTCCCCATCCTTGGATTTCTCGGTGGCAGCACCGAAGCTAGGTCGTCTGTAGGGGCGGCAGCCAGGGCTGGTGGTATAGCTACGGGCGAGGCTTACCAGAGAGGGAATATTGAGGCAGCTTTGAATGCCAGTGCAGGCCAACAATCGGTGCCACGGCAGACGCTTGGAGTGCTTGAACGGATCTTAAAAGCCATCACGGACAATCAGCAAAAGAAGGGATCTAGTTTCGCCGGCATAGCCCCGAATCAGGGATGGGACTCCCACGGCATCCGCCGAGCATTGGCGGGATTCTAAATGGCTGCTGCTTTTCCAGAGCTACGAATCTGGTCTAATTCCGGCCTAACCTTCCCGTGGGTATTCGCTACCGGGCCAACAGGTTCAATCTCCGATGCCAATCTAGGCCACGGTGGCTGTGCGGCTGCCGAGGTCATGCTGATCTATTTCGACGACCTGGCTGACGCTGCCCAGCAACTCATCGGCTACTCGTGGCGTGACACAAGCACGACTCCTAGCACGCTCAGAAGGATTATCCCCTTCAAGCATCCGTTTTACACGCAGCTTTACTGCACGCGGATCGTCAAGGTGGAGGGTCTTCAGCCGGACGGAGTTTTCGACGACACGTTTGGACCCTACGAAACCTACACGCTTATGCGGCTGACGCTTCAGTTCAGCCGGCCGAATTATGCCCTATTAGCCGATAATCAAATTCTGGACATGGACGGCAACCCTCAGGAATGGCTCCGCTACACGGATCGTTACTGGTATCCCGACGTCCAGCTTTACTACCGTGAGTCAACGACTTTCGTTTACACCGAAGGCACCCCGTCCAGTCCGCAGCAACCTGTGCCCAGTTCAGTTGGTCTGCCGATAGCCAAGCTTGAATTAACGCGGCGGTGGTATCAGCTTCCCGAAAACGCCGTCTACACGAATACAGGATTTCCCAGCAACCTGATCTTCAATTTCTTCGATGGCTCGAACATGTTGGAGACGCTGAACAGCACAGCGTTTCTGGGTATTCGGGCTGGGTGTTTACGGTACGTCAAGCCCGAGATACTTCCGCAGCCTTTGCCGTTGCCTCCGCAGCTTATGGGACTTCTAGACACAGAATCGTTTCAGCTTCAGTACGACGTGGTTTTCCATTTCGTGTACTTCGATCCTCCCTTGGGGTCGGGAGCGACGACGCACGGGCATAATACGCTGCCTTGGGCCGATAATCTCTGGTACTTAGCGGCGACCAAACAGAGCGGTCAGCCGCAGTTCGCCAGCAACACGATGCAGAATCTCTGGCAGATTCTATGAACATTCCACCAGGACCATTGAGCCAGAAAACCGCCGCGGAGCTATCCAAAAAGTTCCGCGACCTGGATCGTCTCGCCCAGCAGTCCCCGCAGAGCAATATCAGCGGTGGCACGGCGACGGTCAACCGCAACCCCAACGATATCTTCCCGGCGTTACTCACGGCCGTTTCGGGAGGTCTTTATACCTGGCAGGAGCAGTTCTCAAAGGGAGCGGATTACGCTGGCTGGAATGACTTGATCGGCGGACGGTTCGGTTCAGACACGGCTACGCCAGCCTTCGAGCCCAACGACGTGGCGATAGACGTAACGACTCCGGTACTGGCGTTTATCCAGCGGGCGTACATTGATTCATCACTAGGTTGGGTCTATGTGATCGTGAGTTTTTCCGAGACCGGGACCGGAACGCTTGAAGTCACTGATGGAGTGACGACGGTCACAGGCGTAGATGAAATAAACTTCACGAGCGGAGCGACGGTAACGAGCGGCGGACCTGGAATAGCTGACGTGGCGATATCGGGAGGTGGAACTTCTTCTATCGTCTACTCCGCTACGAATACCTTTAGCGCAATAGGCACGATATTCACCGATACTTTTACGGCAACATCAGCAGGAGTCTACTTAGTCATAGGGACGATTACGCAAGCGACATTCCCTATTGTCATGCTTCCAGGAGACACGTTGGCGGCGGTAATAGTCGGAAACGGAACATCGTCATTCAATGGTGCTACTCAATCAATCAACGGCCCTTCTTATGACTACTTGAGTGCCCAGGACGGCAATATTGGCCTGACAGTCTGCCAAATGGGTACTTTGTCAGTTAGCGATCAGGTGAAGTTCGAGGGAACGTGGCAGTCCGCCACCAGTTCCGCTAATCAAGGACGATGGACGTGGAAAGTAATGAAGCTGGCGTGAATCGACTTAACCGATTGGCTAACCGGGTTCTGTCCAGAAAGGAATAAACATGTCCGCTTACTACCAAGATTCCGTCGTCTAGCTAATCTGCCAGCAAAAGGTTAAACTGTTTTGAGCCTGCAATGGGCTACCGGAGCTGATCGGTCTGGGGAGACGGTTGGCTCCGGGTTGTCTCTCTCCCCAACCCATTGCAGGAGTCCGCATGAACGATAGCGAATTGATGATCCCGCAGACCAGTCCGCCTCATGACGGCAAGTTCAAGCCGTTTGCTCACCCTTACTACCAACGCCTCAAGGGATTCATGGCCTCGCGGGCGACACATGCCCACGCAAGCTTCCCCGCTGGCACGTTTGCCCCTGGAGCAGTCCCGAAAGCCTATCGCTTCCCTGCCAACGCGGGAACGCCGAAGGTCACGACCAAATATGGGATCGTAAGTTTGGGAGGCAATGTCCCGAAAAGCGACGTCGCCAACTTCTGCTCTCAGTCAAACATTCTCCCGCCCAATCTCAAGGTCATGTTTATTGCCGGGGCGGACACGACGAATGATCCCGGCGGGGCGAACGTCGAGAACAATCTTGACTGGCAGATGATCCTGCAAGCCTGGAACACAGCTTTTCCGTCAGTTGCTTGCGACATTACCATCATGATTGGCCCTAACAGTTCCAACGGCATAGCCGATTGCGTCACGGCCCTCGTGAAGCTCGGTTGTACCGTAGTGAGCATTAGCTGGGGTGCCGCGAAGTCCCAATGGACGGCAGCCAGCCTTGTCTATTCCGAAGCGGCATTCGCGGCAGCCAAGGCGTCTGGCGTATTCATCGACGCCGCCAGCGGAGACAACTCGGCCAACGACGGGACCGGGGCCAAAGTTCTCGACTACCCTTGTGCGTCCGTCAATGCCTGGGGTGTCGGGGGTACTGCTCTGACCGTGAACGCGGCAGGGGAGTTTGTTTCGGAAAAAGCTTGGGGCGATGGTTTGGCTGGAGATGAGGGCGGAGGCGGCGGATTCGATACGACAACTCCTATCCCGACGTTCCAGCAAGGTGTCGTTTCAGGTTCATTCAGGGGAGGCCCAGATTCGTCTGCGAACGCTTCGCCAACGACGGGCTACCAGACCTACTCCGATGGGACATGGGGCGTAGTCGGCGGCACAAGTGCTTCCGCTCCGCTCACGGGAGGATTGATCGGTGTCATCTTGGCAATGGGTGGCACTGTGGCCAACTTCCAGTCCGTGCTTTACACCAATCGCAAGACGTGCTTCACGGACTGCACCGTTGGATCGAATGGTTATCCGGCCGGCGTAGGCTGGGACCCGGCAACCGGCCTAGGTTCGCCCATCGGTCCAGGCGTAGCGGCAGCCCTTGGTGTCGGAACGGTGATCACTCCCCCAACCCCGCCTACCGGCCTCACGTTCACCGTCACGAACAACCCGGAAGGTTTGACGTACAAGGGCAAGGCCAGTGCTGGCCTAGTCGTTGGCAAGACTTACTCACTCTCGAACTAGGAGACAATTATGGGACCGCTTCTACAGGCCAAGGCGGACGCAGTTGTTGCTGCGTCCGGCCTCAATCCAGGTGCAGTAAACTTGGGCAGCGTTTTGCAAATAATCGAGCAAATCCTCTCGGGACTTGCTCTCTGTCCGGGGCTAGGCGTAATAGCCCCGCCAACGGCAGCTACGGTTCATGGGGCACTATCCGCTCCGACTCCGCAACAGGCCAGAACCGCAAAGCGACTGGTTCGCCGCGAGTTCAGACGACAGCCGCAGATTTGGGAGAATGTTCTGGAAGGTTTGTACGCCACAGGCAAGGCGATGAGCGTGGCGGATTCGTCAGCACTCTTTAAGGAAGTGAATGGGGTTGCTCCGTCCGCGTGACAGGATATAACTAAGCGGAGCCAGTCGGGGCTGTAATTCCCGGCTGGCCCCTTCACCCTGACTTGGTGGGAGCCAGAGTGCAATTTCAGTGTATGCTTTTGGCCTTTCTCATCTCGCTACAAAACGCGATTCCGCCTCCAGTTTCCCCAGACGATCATGCTCGTTTGGCCGCACAGTTTCTGTCCGACGCCAATCGCTCGATACCGCAGGACGCTAAGCCTTATGTGCGGTTCCTGAGCTGGCAAAACTATGCAGGGAGTCCCGACCTTGAACAACGAACCAGAATCATGCGATTCTGGATCAACTCCTTGCACTTGGAGTCAGACCCAGAGTTTCCCAGGGAACTTGCTGGCAGTAACGGGCTACTTTCGTATATCGACTTGCGTGATTACGGTTGGACCCCCGCTGCCTGGCTCGCAGTGGCCCAGCGAGAACCTTACTTCCGACAGCCAGCGGTTAGCAGTGGTGCCGCTCAATTTATCCGAGTTGTAATCGGAGCCAACCAAGATCCCAATACCTTTCACGCTGTCGGTATCGTCCGGGCTGACTGGTTCTTCCGCGAGACCGTAGAGCTAGATCGCTCGCCCGCCTATTACGATCTTCTCTTCGCCAAGCAGCGGCACCCAGACGGCACGGAAACCGAAGAAAGGATCATCGACCACAAGGGCGGCTGGCTGGAGGCTTCTGGCCAAGTCGTGGAACCGGGCCGATACTCGATAAAGGTTCCCAAGGGTTCCAAGTTCGTGGACTTTCCCAAGACCGAAGGAGACGTCGAGAAGGCTCTTGGCGTAGACGGCATCCGAGCGTTCATCAAGACCTCGGGTATCAACCTGCAACACGGGGCGGTAGTCGAGGGTGGCGAGAAGGGCAATTCCGTAGTCGCACGGCAGAATCGCTTACTGGAGAGAACCAATGGGCCAATCGGATACTACTGGAAGACGTTCGACGTCAAAGAAACGAGCGGCAAAAGGGACTTCGCGGAAACCCTCCACAAAGACTTTGCTTTCGATGCTGGAGAGATATTGTTCAGACTCCCTGGAGGGGGGCAAGGTGGATTGTTGGTTGATTCAGGCGGTAATGTCCTCAACGTCGCGGATAACCGCTTCGCGATTGACGGTTCTGACAGCAAAGACGTGAGAGTCCGCAACCCAGGCTCTTGCATGGTCTGCCATGAATCGGGGATAATCAAGCCCGCCAATCTGATCGAGGAAATGCTAAAATCTGGCGTCGATATAAAGTTCAAGGACAAAAAGGAGAGCCGCGATGCAAGAAGCTTCTTTCTCGGCTGGGAATCAAAACTCATCAACGACCAGCAAGAGTACGCCGGTTTCATCAAGCGAACCTCTGGCTATAGTCCAGCGGAGAATAGCCGCCACTTCAAGGCTTTTAGGGATTCCTACGACGGCTCGGTTAGCCTTGATGGAGCGGCAAGAGAATGCGGGGTGCCAGTGCCGGTTCTGCTCGCGGCGGCACGTAAGTCTCTGAAGGCAAGGGTGCTGAATTTGTGCCAGGGAATCTCTTGCCCGCGACGTACATTCGAGAGTGACGTTTACCCAGAATTGGTTAAGCTTTTGAGGGCGAAGTGATGGAAGATCAGATCAATCCTTGGGTGGCCGGTTCCGTGATCGGCATCCTTGCTTTACTCTGTGGATTTCTCGCAGAATATCCAAGGATAAAGGAAATCAATCGCGTCAACAAGCTTTATCGAGATCGACAAGAAAAGGAGTCCCGTTAATGCGTCCGCTATTCCTGTCCCTTCTGGCCCTCCTCGCCATCGGCTCAGTACGTGCCGACGACTGCGTGCGGAGCCGGGCGGTTTACTCGACCTACATCGCCCCGAGCGTGGTTGCCGTGCCGACTTACGCTTACACTACCAACTACGCCTACCAGCAAACTCTCTTGGTCCCTCAAGTGCTCGAAGTGGCCACCTACGCACCTAACCACGTCTACTCGATAAGCTCAGAGTTTCAGGCGGCACAATTCCTTGACGCCGTGACTCGGCACGACAAGGAGATTCGCGACTCATTGCAGCAAGGGCAACCAACTGGTCAGTTGCCACAGCAACCGCCTCCGCAGCCCGTCCAGGCTCCTCCAGTCGCTCCAGTGCCTCAGCCTGTCCAGCAGCCGGCGGTGCAGCCCAGAGCGAGCATGGGTCCAGTGCGGCCTAGTGCGTTCCAGGACGCGAACCTAATTGCTCTGATTCAGTCCAAATGCGTAAAATGCCACAGTCCCGGCAGCAAGCGTTTGCAACTACTCACGACGGATGGCAAGGGACTTGCAGACTTGTCTAGACTGGAGTCTCTGACCACATATTGGATGGTCAACACGGGAGCCATGCCAAAGACGACGGAGCCAGTAGACCCAGCCAAACCGGAAGTGCCGGATTCAGCTATGCCGTTGTTTGCGAAGTGGATCGAGGCGAGCAAATGAGAAAGTTGAAGTCCGACCAGCCCGGATACTTTGAGATATTCGAGGGAGACGGAGATAGCGGATGGTACTTCGCTTGCAAATGCCCATGCGGTTGCCAATACGATGACATAGTGCCAATTTATCGTGTTGGCGTTGCACAGAAGCATGTTCACAATGTGGCTTGGCAGTGGGACGGAGATCTACAAAAACCCACGCTAGTTCCGTCGTTCAAAAGGCATACGCCATGCGGCATTCACTTCAACATAACTGGCGGCAAACATGTCCGCCACGATGATCCCGGAACCGCCCAGCTTGCGTCAAATGTTTATCAAGGTTAACTTAGGAGTCTCAATCGTGAAAAGTCTTGGTATCGCAGTTCTCGCTTTCTTCTGCCTCGTGGGCAGCGTCGAAGCCAACCCCGCCCGTGGCCGGCAGGTCATCCGCCAACGCACGGTCATCCGTGGCGGCGGGGCACGCTTCGGCGGTGGTGCCCGGTTCATTGGGCCAGGTTTCTCGCGTGGACGAATATTCTCGGCTTCTGTAGCTGTCGGTGGCGTTGGGTACAGTTCGTTTAACTCTGCTGTCTACGCTCCGCAGGTCGTGGTGCAGCCGGCTTTCGTGCAATCGGCGGTTTACGCGGCACCCGCCGTCGTGGTCCCGCAGGTCAGTTACATCTCGGCAGTCCAGGTGGTTCAGCCTCAAGTGGTCGTGCAGCCTGCCGTAGTTCAGGAAGCGGTAGCAGTCTGTCCTACGGTGGCCGTACAACCTGCCTTTGTGCCAGCCGTGGCCAGCTACGCCACTGGATACGCTGGTGGGTGCGGACTGGGGTCGGTAAGTGGTTCCGTGATTCGTCAGCGGACCAGCATCAGGATTCGGTAAGCGACTTTGGCGGCTGCGGAGTGAAAGCTCGTAAGGCAGCATCATCAAGGACACGGCAATGCCGAAAGCTGACCGTTAGCCGTGATTCGCTCCGGTGGAGACGGTTCTTAACACGGCAGAGAATACAGCAACGTGGGAAAGCCGACTTGATCGTAGCCGTCAATCTTTTTCGGTAAGGAAGCGACTGCCCCTAACCGGGCGGTGATTTTGGCGGATTGCCGAAAGGCTCGAATAAGGGTTTCCAGTAGCTATCGTGACTCAGTAACCCTGAAAGACACATGGACCAGAAATGGCAGCCAAGCTGTTAGCCGATAGATCCGCCAATCTTTCTTTACTCGACTAAGGAAGCATCCTTCCGTTGGGGCGGGTTCTGGGATGCCTTTATCCCGGTGCCCGCCTTTTTCTCTCTGGAGGTCATCCCTATGTTGACGCAACCAACCCCTCCGAGTTCACCTACTCCCGACCATCAATCCCAAGTCCGCACGCTGGCCAGCCAGATCGGCCTTAACCCCGGTTCAGCCGAGATGCTGATTCAGGACCATGCCGAGCATCTGCCGGTGCTGCTCAAGGTGCTGGATTGCTTCGTGGGCGGCTTCACCTGGAGGAAGGCTTTCCCAATCCTGCACAGCGACCAGAACCTAGCCAATGACCTTATCTACGGGATAGCCCTGGCTATGGGTTATCAGCTACCGCAACGACCACTCATGGACAGCCACGCGAGCAAAGAGGTTAATTAATGGACGCCGAAGAAAGGGCTCGCCGCTTGATAGGCGACATGCCCTGGATCACTGACAAATTCGATGACGCCACCATTGACGACATGAGGAAACAAATCCAAACGTGTATAGAAGTGTCCATAGAAGAAGCGATCAATCAGATAGATTATCTGGGATAGGGACACGCGGCCATGAAAAGCCCACGACAGAAACGCGAAGATGCTCTCAGGGACGCCTATAACCTCAAAGACGACGTTGCGTTTGAGGAAGCGATCAATGCTATGGCCGCTCACGAGGAAAGCCTTCACCAAGAAATCGTCATGTACCGAGACGCCTTGAATGAGATCGCATGGCCAAAGGACACCATCAACGGACCTTTGCCGCGTAAGATTGCCATTCGTGCTCTCGACATTTCCACTGTCGGGCAGAGGCTCAAAAAGATGTTCGCCAATTGCGTTCAGCCTGTAGAGGTCAAGCCATGATAAACGACGTTGGTTCTGTCGAAGAACAGATCGACCTGTACGCCCTCCAGAATGGCCGCATGAACTTTCTGCGGCAGGCGTTCTCGCTGTGGCTTCAGGTCAAATTTGTGCTCCAGAAAAAGGGCTTCACGCTTCAACGCATACTGGCTAACCTGCCCAAGATAGTCCCGGTTCTGTTCAGTGGCATGCCGTTGCCGAAGATAATTTCCAAGTGCGTTTCGATAATACGGCACAAGCACAGGCGTTGCCGGAAAGGCCGGTGGAGTTAAACATGGGACCAGCCAAGATTCCCTATCCGCAAGCCCCGCCAAACGTCATAGACAACTCCCGCGATGCCTTTGCTGCTGGCCTGGCAATCGGCTTCATGGCAACAGTCTTCGCTTTTGTCGCCGTGGCGATAGTCGCAATATTGTTTTTCTAGCGTCGATTTCCAAAACCTGCCGTCCTAAGAGTAATACCAATGAAGAAACCGCAAGACGAAACCTTGGTAGCCAAGATCAATGCCGCCCTAGAGCTGGCTACCTATGAGCAAGACAAAAAAGACAAACAGTTTGAAGAACTTCGACAGGCTGCCATAAAGTTTCTTATATCTCAGATAGCCAGCAGAATCCGAGGCGAGTAAATCGCTGCCGTTATTACCCCAACCTGCTTTGACCTAGAGGGAACATGAACTCTATTTATGCAAGAGCACATCGCCTCTTGAATCTTAAAGACTTCTCTACCTATCATCCCCCCGAAGATTGTGGAGAATGGACCTCTCTGCCACCAGATGAACGCCAGTACATTCTGAGAATGTTAGTTCAGCGGCCTGGAGATCGCGGACTGTCATTGCCAGCCGAATTGCGTTGGCTAAAAGATGTCATCTTCAAGACATGGAATCTTCAAGAAGACAACGGTCTGGCACCTTGGAGAGACTTCGTTTACGTCACCGTTCGGCACGGTCTTGTCACTTCTGAATTAGATGACGCTTGGCACGTCGATGGTTTTTCTATGCGATACCCGCACCGTCCAGAGCAGAATTACATTTGCTCGAATATCTTCCCGACCGAAGTTCTAAATCAGGCATTCGACATTCCTGCCGATTTTGATCCTCGCAGACACAACATTCACCTGTTCTTTCAAGACAATTCTGATTACAGCAAGGCATCTGGCCTGATTGCCAACAGGATCTTCCTGATAGATCCCTACATCGTCCACCGAAGGACCAACGTGCCAGTGAATGCTGTGCGGACGTTCTTTCGCATATCGTTCATACCCATCGAAATTGACGACGACAGTTGCACGCCAAATCCCTTGTTGCCTAGTAAGCGATACAGCCGCGACGGTGTGAAAGAATATCGCGACAAATTGATTCGATATGTGCGTTCCTAATCCCTAAACCTGCTGACCCTAAGAGGAATCATGTCTGGACAAAAACAGATCGTATTTTGCACGACGGTACGAAATCGTTTGGCTCACCTTCAGGCAACGCTCCCCGTCAATCTAGGCGGCAATCCGTTAGCCAAATTCGTCGTCCTGAACTACAACTCTCCCGACAACCTTCTCGACTATCTCCGCGATATGTTCCAACCCGAGATCGAATCTGGCCGGCTCACGGTCTACAGTTACTTCGACTCTCCCGTCTTTCAGATGGCGAAAGCCAAAAACATGGCACACCGCTGCGGCATCCTGGAGGGTGCCGATGTCCTCGTGAACTTGGACGCCGATGGCTACGCCGGGGCCAACTTCGACCGCTTTATTCTCGACAAGTTCGAGGAACACGGCGAAGACATCCTCTTGCAGGCCATGTGGAACCGCTGGGTGATGGGTAAACGCAAGAAGCGATGGGTATGCCAGGACGAGAACGGAACCTGCCTGCCGCCCGTTCCCAAGGGCAGTAACGGCCGCATGGTCGTCACGACGAAAGCCTTCTGGATGGCTGGAGGCTATGACGAGAAGTACAACACCTGGGGACCAGACGACAAGGACTTCAACATCCGCCTACGCCGACTCGGCATGGTCCCGCACTTGATCCCTCACGAGCACCTCGAGACAGTCCTGCACAACGACAAGGTGCGATTCCGAGACTACCCAGAGGCAAAGGACACGAAGAGCTATGAGTTCAGGATTTCGGTCCACGACTCAGAGGAGACGATAGCCAATTTCGGGAACGTCGGGTGCGGAAGAGTCTACAGGAACCTAGATCGTGGACAAGGACTGTTTGTTGAACGAGCAGAATGGATGGCCAAGAACAATCCTCGCATCGACATCGGCCCTATCCCTACCCGAGTCTTCGGTATCGGCATGCACAAGACCGGAACGACCAGTCTTCACCACGCCTTCGAGATTCTGGGCTTCAAGTCGTCGCACTGGCCGAGTGCCCATTGGGCCAAGCAAGTCTTCACGGAGATGAAGTACAGCGGGCAATCGCCCCTCCTGGACAAATCCTACGCCGCCTGCGACCTGCCGATTCCGTTGCTCTACAAAGAGCTAGACAAGGCCTATCCAGGGTCGAAGTTCATCCTGACCGTGCGGAGCGAGGAATCGTGGTTACAGAGCGTGGAACGGCACTGGGACGAGCGGTTTAACCAGTATCGTTGCCGATGGGATACCGACCCGTTCACGCATCGGGTTCACAAGGAACTATACGGGCAGAGGAACTTTGACCGGGAGGTGTTCTTGGCGAGGTATCGTCGGCACAATGCAGAGGTGCGTGAACACTTCAAGAATCGACCGGGAGACCTTCTGGACTTGAATCTGGAAAGCCTGCCATTCAAGACCTGTGCGTGCGAATGGGAGCCTCTCTGTGCGTTCCTGGGACATCCAGTGCCGAATGTGGAGTATCCGCAGAGCTATCGAACCGTGACGTGATCCACTTCGGTGGGGTGCCAGACCTCTCCCCTTTCTATGCAGGTTGGGGGAGGGGCTGGCTTATTCTCTCGTGACGCTTGATTTTGTCCAAGACATGACCGTTACTTTCTCTTCTCCATTCGGGGATATTTCGATTCTACCTCCCTGTTGGAGTGCTCGGAAAAGCGATGCCAGAAACTTCTCTTCCTGGAAGTCCACGGCTTCAAGGGTGATTCTTTTGCATCGCTTTTCGTAAGCGAATTTCTCGTCAGCGGGATTCACAATGGCTTTCATCTTTCACCCTCTCCGCTTCCAGCATCATCCTTGACGTCACGTCTGCCATCCGGTGGTAGCACTCGACCCGCTCGGCAGCCAGTTCCCTCATCTGCTGGTTGATCTGGCGTAGGCGGGCCTCTGCGGCGTCGTAGACGGTCACAATTCTTTCTCCTGAGCTATCCATTCGGTCACGAACATATGCCCGCTTCCCTTGCCGACGCTGTCACTGTAGTCGGCGTCTAGTTGGCTGTTCGGTAGCCAGATTTCGTCATCGTCGATCAAAACGAGCACAGCCTTTTCGGTCGCTCGCAAGATGTCGTCGTACTCGACTTTAACCCATGCCATTGATCTCCCTCACTGTTGATTGGTTTCGGACACGGAACGGATTATCTTCGCCTCTGCTTTGCTTTTCATTCGGTATCCACGGAACCGAAATCGTCCTTGCGTCATCCAAGAGCACCAACGGCATCGGCAAGTGACTTTATGAATGCGAATCATTTCCAAGTCCAAGCTCCCGATACTGAAGCTCCTGCCATTCTTCCACTCGTTTTCGGCATTCGTTCGAGCAGCAGTCCTCGTCGCATTCTACGATGCAATCAAATTGCTTTTTACAGACGATGCACTCCCGAACGCATGGTGTAGCCGGTTCAGGCTGCGGATCGTCTTGTTCTTCGTAGTGATGTCGAACGTCAAACCAACTCATTTCTTACCCTCGTGCGGAATCGTCCAGAGACACTCATTCACCTATTGGAAAGCCTGCTGGCCTCGTGATGCAAGCTTGCGGACAATTTGAAAGCCTCGTGGGCATTCAGAGACAGAGTAACCTTGCCGAATTTGACCAGTATTTCTCCGTCGCGTGCCAAGTCATCCGTGTTGCTCGAAACCTCTATTTCTTGATCGATGTAGGTCGTTCCTGAAGGTTCTTCGATTGGTTCTTGTCTGACTGGCCGCAACGACATGTTTCCACACTTGGGACATTTTTTGACGTTGTGGTATCTTTCGTCTAGAACGCAGTCGCACCACGAACAAGATACTTTTACGTATGGCATTATTCGCCCATCCTCTTGAGGATAGCCTTGGCCATTTTCACGGCATCGACTTCGTCTTCAAAGTGAATCGTGATTCCGTCAAGGTGAATCAAGAAGCCTTCGTTGCGTGACTCGGGATAGTTGTGGGCGATTCCATCCCTGTCTACGCTGAATTCGCAACCGCGTGCAAAGTTAAGAGCCGCCATTTTCGTCCTCCAAGTCTTCCTGGTCACCTATCCCCAGGTAAAGCGACTCCCCTTCTGCTTCCAAAGCCAGAAGCGAACCAGCCAGAGAATTTCCTTTCGCGGCGGCATTGCGGATTTCATCCTTCCAGAGCGGCCGGCGATCCGATTCAGAGTTACGTGGAGTTTGCTCCGATCCGGGGCATCTAGTTCCGTTGTTGGGGTATTTGTGGACAGGAACTAGCCGGTCAGCGTAAAGCTTCGGATAGGTCTTGCCGCAATGCGGACACATCATGAGAGCCATGTTTCTTCCTCTCGGTACTTCTGGATTGCCGACTCAAGGATCTCGCGGGCCGGACGCCTCTCGACGAAAGCCTGCTCCTTTAGCCATTTCTTCACGTCTGGCAAAAGAGAAGTGCAGTAAGGAACTCTCTGCCTTCCCTTAGGACGCCCAGCCCTTGATTTCGCTTTCATGAACAAAGCATACGCGACATAAGTATTTTCGTCAATTCTTTTATTTCTTGCAATAAACGTATTGACGCCAAAACGAAAGTAGCGTATTCTTTACTTCAGTGGAAGACACGAACGCCAAACGGGAGAAGAAAATGCTGAAGACTCAAGTAGCCGAGAAGATGAGCCAGTGGAACCGCGAGGCCCTTTTATTCTGTGCAATGCACGGCCGCAAGGGTGGCTCATTCGAGATCAACGTGTGGGCCAACGGCAAGACGATGGTGGAAGTCCCAGGAGCACGCTGCAACCAAGCCATTACTCTCGAAGACTTCGTGGAACTGAAGAACAGCGATTGGACGTTCTGCTACCGCCAGTAGAAATGATCGTAATCAGCAAGCCATCCTTCGGGGTGGCTTTTTTAGTTTGATGGGGGTATAAATAAAGTGACCCGGAAAGCCCAACCAAAAGCCTTCCGGGTCGAGAGTCAAAACAGCAAGGTACAAGCATTCTATACCCATGAAGACTTTACTTCAATACCGAATGCCTGTAGCGGTTTCTTCCGGTTTTCTTTCTCCGCGACCAAAAAGCAATTTCGTTAACCAGATCAGGCGGTTATATTCTCCCGCCAGAGGTCTCTCAGCCGATTCAAAGCTTCCCTCTACGCATGAGGTCTTCCCCCGCAACGGGCAGGTAGTTGATCCTGCTATACCATCGACGTCGGGGTCTATGTCGCTACGCTTGGCTTCGGTTAGGCGTAGTTCCGAGGCACACAAAGAAGCTGCAAAAGTCGTGGCTGTCCTTTACCATTGGACAGTTTTTCGCTGCGGGCCATCAAAGATCCGGCAGTAGCCTTTTGGCTCCGTCCACCCTTGCTGTTGTTCGTTCGGGCCATGCAACCAAGAACCTTTTCCAAGCAGCATTAAACAGGTGCTGAGGAGAAGACTGGGATGATGGTCTATCTTGAGCATGACTTCACGGTTACACTGGTACGCTTTAGACCCTCAAGTCAAGCAAGGGGCTTAGCATGTCCATCGGATTCATTTTCTGGCTCATCATGCTTCTGTGCATTCTGTTCGGCTTCTACTCGAACGGACCAGCCTTCAGGACCGGGAATTACGCACCGCTCGGGAATAGTCTGCTTTTGTTCATTCTGCTCTTCCTGCTTGGCTGGAAGGTATTCGGCTTCATTATTCAGGGGTAATGCCAATGCTATTCGCTCTCACCGACGACACCTGGAAGCAAGTCATCGAATACGCCATAGGAACCGTCGTCACTGCCGTCATGCTCTACATGCAACAGAGGAACAACAAAGCCATCGAGGCCGTCGCCAAGACCGGCAAGGAAACCCACGAACTGGTCAACGGTGCCATGTCTTCCCAGCTCAAGCTGACCAGCGACGCTCTGACCAAGGTAGCCTCCATGACAAACAAGCCGATGGACGTTGCTCTCGCGGAACTGGCGGCGAAAGCTACCCAGGAGCACGAAGCAAGGAAGGTGGAGAATAACTCAGGAAACGTGCCATGAACG
>Ga0209006_10000201_pt1 | contig 61551 bp, 54 predicted proteins | sample JacPin_JW_Ref_O2_FD_188567 | JGI IMG/M metagenome (GOLD analysis project Ga0209006, IMG submission 188567) | Forest soil microbial communities from Algoma, Ontario, Canada - Jack Pine, Ontario site 1_JW_Ref_O2 (SPAdes) (version 2) | ecosystem: Environmental > Terrestrial > Soil > Boreal...
GGAGAAGGTGGCGCGAAGCGCCGGATGAGGGGCGGCGCAATCCTCTGCTCCCCATCTGCCATTGCCTCAGCGCCCGCACAGCGCTAGATGCACCCCAAATCATTCAAGGAAACCCCGATGCGTCCTTCCAATCGCGCGCCCGATGAATTGCGCAAGGTCACTTTCGAGCGCGGCGTGGCGCGATATGCGGAAGGCTCGTGCCTGGTGCGGTTCGGCGAGACCCATGTGCTCTGCGCCGCCTCGCTGGAGGACAAGCCGCCGCCATGGCTGCGCGGCCAGGGCCGCGGCTGGGTGACGGCCGAATATGCGATGCTGCCGCGCGCCACCACGACGCGCACGCGCCGCGAATCGACCGCCGGCAAGGTCTCGGGGCGCACCCAGGAGATCCAGCGCCTGATTGGCCGGTCGCTGCGCGCCGTCGTCGACCTGCCGCGCCTCGGCGAGCGCCAGATCACGCTGGATTGCGACGTCATCCAGGCCGATGGCGGCACGCGCACGGCGGCGATAACCGGCGCCTGGATCGCTCTCAACGATTGCCTGAAATGGATGACGCAGCGCTCGATCCTGCGCGACAATCCGATGCGCGACCATGTCGCGGCGATTTCCTGCGGCATCGTCAAAGGCGAGGCGGCGCTCGATCTCGACTATGCCGAGGATTCGACCGCCGAGACCGACGCCAATTTCGTCATGACGGGCTCAGGCGGCCTCGTCGAAGTGCAGGGCACGGCGGAAGGCGCGCCGTTCAGCGAGGCGCAATTGCTTGAGCTGCTGGCGCTGGCGCGCGGCGGCGTCACGCAACTGGTGGCGATGCAGAAGAGCGCAATCGCGGGGTAGCGGCGCTTTGCCGTCATTGCGAGGTCGGGCGAATGACCGTTTGAATTGAGTCTCAAGAAGAATGGGATTACTTCGGCCAAGGCGTCGTTGGAACTACGGTGGGCCGATTAGAGCGCGCTGGCGTTACGTGGAATCATTTGGCGCCGGGACGGTGAACGCTCAATAGGGTTGAAATCGGATTCCTCCATTGATTTCTTGGGCGGAGCGAGGCGCGGAAGGATATCGAAGTCAAGGGTGCGCGAAGCGCATCGCCTTCGGCGACGACCCCTTTGGGGTCGCCCTTGAGTTCGATATCCTTCCGCGCAAAATGGCCGCCAAGAGATCAATGAAGGCTTATCGCCAAGCGAGGCGGCGCGCTTCTGCGTCAACTCAGATGCAAAACGCTCTAAGGCGCAGTAAGGATGGCCGAACGCGCCAACCGCGACGTCGCATAAGATCGCGTTTGCAGCCCAGTCTGGATTGCCTCCTCGCTGCGCCTCGCAGTGACGGCGCGGAGCCCTATCCCTCCACCCAGGCCCGCAAGATATGATGCGCGATCGCCATCGGATGCGGCGCCTGCAGTTTGCCGGGATGGCGCCCTTGCAGCATGGACGCCGCTTCGTCGCGCGAGAACCAGCGGGCATCCTCGAGTTCGACGCCGTCGATATGGAGTTCGCGCGTCGTCGCCTCGGCGATGCAACCGATCATCAGGGAGGCCGGGAATGGCCAGGGTTGCGAGGCGAGATAGGCGACGGGGCCGCAGCGGATTCCCGCTTCCTCGAGGATTTCGCGGCGCACTGCATCCTCGATCGTCTCGCCCGATTCGAGAAAGCCGGCCAGGCACGAATACATCGCCTTGGGGAAACGCGCCTGGCGCCCGAGCAGGCAATTGTCGCCGTCCACCGCCAGCATGATGACGACCGGATCGGTGCGGGGAAAATGCTGCGCCTTGCAGACGTCGCATTCGCGCCGCCAACCCGACGCCGCCACGCGCGTCACCGCGCCACAATTGGCGCAATGGCTGTGGCGCATATGCCAATGCATCAGCGCCTTGGCCTGGCCGAACATGCCGATCAGGTCGGGCGCCAGCAGGCCCTGCACGGCGATCGAGCGCATGTCGATCAGCGCGAGGTCGGCGCGCCCGGGCACGACCATCACCCGACGGTCGAGAAAGCCGTCGCTGGAATCGGAACGCAATTCGACCGCTTTGTCCTCCAGGAGAACCGCGAAAACCGGCGCGCCGCCGGGCAGCAGGCCGAGCAGTGCGCTCTGGCGCGTCGCGCCGAAGCTGTCGATATCGCTCAGCGGGAACAGCGGATCGAGACCTTCGGGGCGTTTGCGAATGATCGGCGTGTCGCGGCAGAGCACTAGAGCGCGCGCGTCCGTCCGGGCGCGCTGGGCGGCGAGGAACGCCTCGTCCTCGCGCTTTTCGGAAACCCGGTCGAGCGGATTGACGGCGAAGCCGAAGCCAAAGGACCCGCGCGGCGATTTGAAAAAAGCCTCATTCATGCCTTCAACGCTCCAATTGGCGTATCCGCCGGGCTCAGACCCGCGCGCGAGCAACGCCGTCCGCGGCGACAGCCATTCATGGGTTGCATGGAGGCGATTTTGCGCGAGAGGAATGCGAACTCAAGGACGACCGCCATAGCCCGTCTGTTAAGACGGGCGTCTTTCGACGCCCTGTGGCGGTCGCCGCTGGAAGCGGCGGCCCTTCGGCCCGTCCTTGACTTCGCATTCCTCTCGCGCTCCGCTCCGCCATGCAAACAATGAACAAATGCGCCTCATTCCGTTCCACTCAAAGATTTTGAGCTGGCGGCCACCCTGGCCTGCAAGCAGAATAACAGTATAAATCCCCGCGAATCGAGATCGGACTTCAACTTTGCGAGAAAGACCCATGGCGTCAGGAATCACAAGGCGTTCGGCTTTGAAAGTCGCCGCCTCCGGCCTCGCTTTGCCGTGGGCTTGGTCGGCGGGCGCCGCCCGCGCCGCTGACGGCGACATCGAGACGCATGGCCTGTCCTCCTTCGGCGATCTCGCTTTACCCCCTGATTTCAAAAATTTCGACTATGTCAATCCGAACGCGCCGAAAGGCGGGTTGCTGTCGCTGCAGATCACCACCACCGGCGGCAACCAGAATTTCGATACGTTCGATACGCTGAATATGTTTTCCAAAAAAGGCGATGGCGCGGCGGGCATGACCGCGACTTTCGACACGCTGATGGCGGCGTGCGGCGATGAGCCCGATTCTGTCTATGGCCTCGTCGCGCGCGCGGTTCGCTACAGCCCCGACAAGCTCACCTACCGCTTCCTGCTGCGCCCCGAGGCGCGTTTCAACGACGGTTCGAAGCTGACGGCGAGGGATGTCGCCTTCTCCTTGAATATTCTGAAGGAGAAGGGCCATCCGACCTTTTCCCAGCTTCTCAGCGAACTCGAAACTGCCAGCGTCGAGGCCGACGATGTGGCGATCGTGCGCTTCATCAAGCAGCGCAGCCGCGACGCCCATCTGATCGTCGTCGGCATGCCGATTTTCTCGGAGGACTGGTGGAAGAGCCGCGACTTCGACGCGGCGACCATGGACGCGCCGGTCGGTTCCGGCCCCTATAAAGTGAAGACGTTCGAACAGGGCCGTTTCATCGAGTTCGAACTCGCAAAGGACTATTGGGCGAAGGAATTGCCGGTCAATATCGGCGTCAATAATTTCGAGCGCCTGCGCTTCGAATATTATCGCGAGCGGCAGGTCGCTTTCGAAGCGTTCAAGGCGGGGGCGACCAACTACCACGAGGAATTTACCTCGCGCATCTGGGCGGTCGGCTATGATTTCCCGGCCTTTCGCGATGGGCGCGTCAAGAAGGAGACGCTGCACAACGGCGCGCCCACCGGCTCGCAGGGCTGGTATTTCAATACGCGGCGCGAGCCGTTCAAAGACCCGCGCGTGCGCGAGGCGATCGGCCTCTGCTTTGACTTCGAATGGACCAACAAGAACATCATGTACGGGTCCTACAAGCGCGTGGTTTCCTATTTCCAGAACACGGCGATGGAGGCGACCGGCAAGCCTGGCCCCGAGGAGCTGGCCTTGCTCGAACCGTTTCGCGACAAGCTGCCCGAAGCGGTGTTCGGCGAGGCCTATGTGCCGCCCGATGCCGATGGTTCGGGTAGCGATCGCGCGATGTTGAAACGCGCCGACGAATTGTTGCGCGCGGCGGGATGCAAACGCGACGGCGGCGTGCTCAAACTGCCCAGCGGCGCGCCGTTCGCCATAGAATTTCTCGATTCGTCCGAAGTGCTGCAGCCGCACACGACGCCGCTCGAGCAGAACCTGCGCAAGCTCGGCATCGACGCCAAATCGCGCATCGTCGACGCCGCCCAATATAAGAGCCGGACGGAAAATTTCGACTTCGATGTGATTACCGCCGCCTTCGGCGGCGCGCCGACGCCGGGCGTGGAACTGCGCGTTTTTTTCTCCTCAAAGGCCGCCGCCACCCCCGGCTCGCGCAATATGTGCGGCGTTTCCGATCCGGTCGTCGACGCTTTGGTCGAGAAAATCGCCAACGCCCAATCGCGCCCCGAACTCAATGTCGCGGCGCGAGCGCTCGACCGGGTGCTCCGCGCCGCCCATTACTGGATTCCGATGTGGTATCGTGATCAGGCCCTGCTCGCCTATTGGGACGCCTTTTCACGCCCCGAGCGTCAGCCCAAACTCGGCACCGGCGCGCCCGACACCTGGTGGTGGGATCAGGAAAAGGCCAAAAAAATTGGGCTTTAGGGCCGACAGATCGGCTATGGCTAGGGCAGGATGAACAACCGAATCACTCAACCGTCATCGCCACGCGCGAAGCCATAGCCCGATGCTCGCTTATATCGCCCGCCGCATCCTGCTGATCATCCCGACCATTTTCGGCATCATGCTGGTCTCGTTCGCCATCGTGCAATTCGTGCCCGGCGGCCCGGTGGAGCGCGCGATCGCGCAATTGCAGGGGCTCGACGAGGGCGCGACGTCGCGCATCGGCGGCGGCGGCGGCCAGATCGGCGCGGGCGCCATGGCCCATTCGGGCGGCGACATTTCCTCGCGCTATCGCGGCGCGCAGGGCCTCGACCCGAAATTCATCAAGGAACTGGAGAAGCAATACGGTTTCGACAAGCCGGCGCCGGAACGTTTCGCGATCCTGGTCAGGGATTATGCGATGTTCAATCTCGGCCGCAGCTATTTTCGTGACGAACCGGTGCTGAGCCTGATCAAGGAAAAGCTGCCGGTGTCGATTTCGCTCGGCCTGTGGATGACTTTCCTGTCCTATGCGATCTCGATCCCGCTGGGCATCAAGAAAGCGATCTCCGACGGTTCGCGTTTCGACGTCTGGACGTCGGGCGTGGTCATCTTCGGCTATGCGATACCGAGCTTCCTGTTCGCCGTCCTGCTCGTCGTTCTGTTTTGCGGCGGCTCGTTCTGGAATCTCTTTCCGTTTCGCGGACTGACCTCCGATAATTTCGCCGATCTTTCCTGGCCGAAGAAAGTGCTGGATTATCTCTGGCACATCACCTTGCCGGTGACCGCGCTGGTGCTGGGTTCGTTCGCGACATCGACGCTGCTGACCAAGAATTCGTTTCTCGATGAAATCAAGAAAGCCTATGTGCAGACCGCCCGCATGAAGGGCCTCTCCGAGCGCCGAGTGCTTTACGGCCATGTCTTCCGCAATGCGATGCTGATCGTCATCGCTGGCTTCCCCGGCGCCTTCATCGGCGCCTTCTTCACCGGCTCGCTGTTGATCGAACAAGTGTTCTCGCTCGACGGTCTCGGCTATCTCTCCTACGATTCCCTGATGAACCGCGACTATCCCGTCGTGCTCGGCAATCTCTACGTTTTCGCGCTGCTCGGCCTGGTCGTGAATCTCATTTCCGACCTCACCTATACCTGGATCGATCCGCGCATCGATTTTGAAACGCGGGAGGTCTGAGGCTTGCTTCTCGCCAACAAACCGGCGCGCCGCGGGCCATGGCTGAAGCTGGGGCCGATGAATCGGCGCCGGCTCGACAATTTCCGTCGCAACCGTCGCGGATATTGGTCGTTCTGGATATTTCTCGTCCTGTTCGTCGTCTCGCTATGCGCCGAATTTGTCGCCAATGACCGGCCGCTGATCGCCTCCTACAAGGGCGAGCTTCTGTTTCCAGTATTTGTCAATTATCCCGAGGAGAAATTCGGCGGTTTTCTCGCCGAGACCGATTATCGCGATCCGGTCATCGCGCAGGAGATCGCGGCGAACGGCTGGGCGATCTGGCCGCCGATCCGCTTCGCCAACAGCACCCATAATTTCGACCTGCCGACCCCGGCCCCGTCGCCGCCGACATGGATGCTGAGCGAAGCGCAATGCCAGGCGGCGTTGGCGACCCAGGCGGCGCGCCATCCGGACGTCGCCCATAAGGGGCCGGGTTCGTGCCGCGACATCGAATGGGACTGGCTCGGCACCGACGACCAGGGCCTCGACGTTGTCGCCCGGCTGATCTACGGCTTTCGCATATCGGTGCTGTTCGGCCTTACCCTGGCGGGCGTTTCTTCCGTCATCGGCATCGCCGCCGGCGCGGTGCAGGGCTATTTCGGCGGCTGGCTCGATCTCATCATGCAGAGGCTGATCGAAATCTGGTCGTCGCTGCCCAGCCTCTATATCCTGATCATCCTATCGGCCATTTTGAGCCCGAGCTTCCTGGTGCTGCTGGTAATCCAGCTCCTGTTCTCCTGGGTCAGCCTCGTCCACGTCGTGCGCGCCGAATTCCTGCGTGCGCGCAATTTCGAATATGTCAATGCGGCGCGCGCGCTCGGCCTCTCCAACGCCAAGATCATCGTCAAACATGTGCTGCCCAATGCGATGGTGGCGACGCTGACCTTCCTGCCCTTCATCGTCAACGCCTCGATCAGCACGCTGACCTCGCTCGATTTCCTCGGCCTCGGCCTGCCGCCGGGCTCGCCCTCGCTCGGCGAATTGCTGCTGCAGGGCAAAGCGAATCTGTCCGCCCCCTGGCTCGGCCTGTCGGCCTTCGCCATCGTCGCGCTGATGTTGTCCCTGCTGATTTTCATCGGTGAGGCGGTGCGCGACGCGTTCGATCCAAGAAAGACGTTTCTGTGAGCCGCCCGACCAGCCCGGCGATCGGCGCCGCAGCCGCGACGGCGCCGCTCCTCGAAGTGCGCGATCTTTCTGTCGCCTTCCGCCAGGGCGGCAAGGCGCAGACGGTCGTCGACCGCGTCTCCTTCACGCTGGAGAAGGGCGACGCGCTGGCGCTGGTCGGCGAATCAGGCTCCGGCAAATCGGTGACGGCGCTTTCGCTGGTGAGGCTGCTGCCCTATCCCGCCGCCAGCCATCCCTCGGGCGAGATATTCTTCCGCGGCAGGGATGTCCTGAAAATGACGGATGCGGAATTGCGCAAGCTGCGCGGCGCCGGCGTCACCATGGTCTTCCAGGAGCCGATGACCTCGCTCAATCCGCTGCATACGATTGAGCGGCAGGTCGGCGAGATCATCGCTTTGCACGGCGGCCGTTCGGCGGCGATCCGCGCGCAGGTGATCGCGCTGCTGACCGAGGTCGGAATTGTCGATCCGGCTTCGCGTCTCGGCGCCTATCCGCATCAGCTTTCCGGCGGCCAGCGCCAGCGCGTGATGATCGCAATGGCGCTCGCCAACCGGCCGGACCTGTTCATCGCCGACGAGCCGACCACCGCGCTCGACGTCACGGTGCAGGCGCAAATATTGAAACTGCTCGCCGATCTCCAGGCCAGGCGCGGCATGGCGATGCTGTTCATCACCCATGACCTTGGCATCGTACGCAAGATCGCCAGGAACGTCGCCGTGATGCAGCATGGACGCATTGTCGAAGCCGGATTGGTGGCCGAAGTCTTCGCCAATCCGCAACATCCCTATACCAAAGCGCTGCTCGCCGCCGAACCCAAGGGCGAGCCGCCGCCGCCCGACCTTGCTGCGCGGCCAGTGCTGCGCGCCGACGATGTCAAAGTGTGGTTTCCGATCAAGCGCGGATTTCTGCGCAAGACGGTCGGCTATGTCAAAGCCGTCGACGGCGTCTCGCTCGTCGTGCGGGAAGGCGAGACGGTCGGCGTGGTCGGCGAATCGGGCTCGGGCAAAACCACGCTCGGCCTCGCCATTTTGCGGCTGATCCGATCGGAAGGGCCTATTGTCTATCTCGGCCAGCGCATCGACGCGCTGCGCTCAAAGGAAATGCGCCCGCTGCGGCGCGAAATGCAAATCGTCTTTCAGGACCCGTTCGGCTCGCTGTCGCCTCGCCTGTCGGTGGCCGAAATCGTTGAGGAAGGACTGATCGCGCAGAACACTGAGATGAACGCCGCCGAGCGGCGGCAGGCAGTGGCGCGTGCGCTTGCCGACACCGGCCTCGATCCGGCGTCAATGGACCGCTATCCCCACGAATTCTCGGGCGGCCAACGCCAGCGCATCGCCATTGCCCGGGCGATGGCGCTCGATCCGAAATTCATCGTGCTCGACGAGCCGACTTCGGCCCTCGACATGTCGGTGCAGGCGCAGATCGTCGATCTTTTGCGCCAGTTGCAGAAAAAGCGTTCGCTCGCCTACCTCTTCATCTCGCATGATCTGAAAGTGGTGCGCGCGCTCGCTTCCGAAATCATCGTGATGCGTCACGGCAAGGTGGTCGAGAGCGGTTCGGCGGTCGAGGTTTTCGCTTCGCCGAAGAGCGACTATACAAGGGCGTTGTTCGCCGCCGCGTTCAATATCGAGGCGGATGCGCGCGGGATTGTCAATCAATGAGCCAGGCGCCATGAGCCAAGCGTCAATGAGCGAGCCGTCATGAGCCAGGCGATCGGCCGCGCAATCATCATCGTGCTCGATTCGGTCGGTTGCGGCGGCGCAGAAGATGCGGCCGCCTATGGCGACGCGGGCGCCGATACGCTTGGCCATATCGCGCAAGCCTGCGCCGAGGGGCGAGGCGACCGCGCGGGCTTGCGCGCCGGGCCGCTGCGATTGCCCCATCTCGATCGCCTCGGCCTCGGGCGCGCGATGCAGGCCTCGACCGGGCGCGCGGCGCCGGGATTAGGGGTTGGCGAGCCAGCCGGCCAATGGGGCTATGGCGTCGAGACGTCGCGCGGCAAGGATACGCCATCAGGCCATTGGGAGATCGCGGGAACGCCGGTCGATTTCCAGTGGGGCTATTTCCCTGAGACGATTCCAGCCTTTCCGCGCGCCCTCGTCGAGGCGCTGATAGCCGAGGGCGAAATATCAGGCATTCTCGGCGACCGGCACGCATCAGGCATGACGATCATCGAGGACTTCGGCGAGGAGCACCTCAGCACCCTTAAACCGATTTGCTACACATCGGCCGATTCGGTGCTGCAGATCGCCGCGCATGAGGAAGCGTTCGGCCTCGAGCGGCTTTACTCTTTATGCAAAATCGCACGACGCCTCTGCGACCCGCTCAACATCGGGCGCATTATCGCCAGGCCCTTTGTCGGGCGAAGGAAAGCCGATTTCATTCGCACATCCCATCGCAAGGATTTCGCGATGCCGCCGCCATCAGGCAATCTGTTGGCGCGCGCGGCGCAGCGGGGCGGAGAAATCGTAAGCATCGGCAAGATCGGCGACATATTCGCCCATCGCCACACCGGTCGCGAGCTGAAGGGCGCTGGGAATAACGACCATATCGACCTGGCTTTGACGACGCTCGCCGAGGCGCGCGACGGCGCATTCATTTTCGTCAATCTCGTCGATTTCGACACCGATTTCGGCCATCGCCGCGATATCGCGGGCTATGCCGCCTGTCTGGAAGCCTTCGATGCGCGCCTGCCCGAAATCGCCGCCGCGCTGCGCGCCGATGATTTCTGCGTCATCACCGCCGATCACGGCAACGATCCGACTTGGCGCGGCTTCGACCACACCCGCGAACATGTGCCGATCCTCGCCTTCGGCAAAAATGTCGTGGCCGGCCCGATCGGCCGGCGCGATACGCTCGCCGATATCGCCGAGACGATCGCGCATCGGCTTGGCCTGCCTGCCGGCGCGCATGGTCGGAGCTGGCAGGCGTGACCTTCGCCCTGGACGCGCGTCTGGCCGCCGACACGATCGCGATCGGCGACCTCGCGCTGTCGCGACTGCTTTTGATGGACGATGCGCGCTTTTGCTGGCTTATTCTGGTTCCTCGTCAAGAAAACTTAAGCGACCTCGTCGATCTCGATGCGCATGGGCGCGCAGTTCTGATGGAAGAGATCGCCTGGGTTAGCGAGGTTTTGCGCAATCTGCCAGGCGTCGACAAGATCAATGTCGGCGCCCTCGGCAATATTGTGCGCCAATTGCATATCCATGTCGTTGCGCGGCGCATTGGCGATGCCGCCTGGCCCGGTCCGGTATGGGGCGCCGGCGCACCGCAGCGCCACAGCGCGCCAATAGCGCTGGAAATCGTTGACAATCTCAAAGAACGATTGAATCGCAAGCTGGTATGATGAGAGCCTTGCGCGAGCGTTCGGCCGCGACTAGTGTCTGAGCCGATGCGCTGAAACGAGCTTTCGAGCCGCGCGCGTCTCCAGATTGTCAAACGGAAACGCGATGTCTTTTGCTCCCTCCGCCGCCGATTACATCGCCGACCGTCGTCGATTGCGCCGCCAGGTGTCGTTCTGGCGCATTGTCGCCTTCGTCGTCGTCGCGCTGGCGATTGTCGGCGCCTTCTATCGCTTCTCCGGTCTTGCCGGCGCGAGCCAGCCGCATATTGCGCGGCTCGCGATCACCGGGCTCATCACCGGCGATGACGCCACGCTGAAAACTATCCGCGACATCGGCGATTCCAAGGCAGCCGCCGTCGTACTGACGATCGAGAGTCCCGGCGGCACGACCGCCGGCTCAGAAGTGCTGTTCGACGAATTGCGGCGTCTGGCTGCGAAAAAGCCGGTTGTCGCCGTGGTCGGCACGATGGCTGCTTCCGGCGCTTATATCGCCGCGCTCGGCGCCGACCGCATTTTCGCCAAGGGCAATTCCATCGTCGGCTCGATCGGCGTCCTCATCGAGTTTCCGAATTTTTCCGGTCTGCTCGACAAGATCGGCGTGAAGCTCGAAGCGGTGAAGTCCTCGCCGCTGAAGGCGACGCCCAACGGCATGGAGCCGACCAGCGAGGCGACGCGCGCCGCGATGGCGTCGCTGGTCGCCGATTCCTTCGATTGGTTCAAAGGTCTGGTCAAGGATCGCCGTCATCTGAACGACGACGAACTTGCCCAGGTCGACGACGGACGCGTCTTCACCGGCCGCCAGGGCGTGCCGCTGAAACTTGTCGACGCGCTCGGCGGCGAGCGGGAGGCGATCGCCTGGCTGGAATCGGAGAAAGGCGTCGCCAAGGATTTGCCGGTGCGCGATTGGCGTCCGCAGAAGGCCTTCGGGCTGGGGCTTCTTGGATCAGCCGCCTCGATCGCGGACGGGATTGGATTGACGGGCGTGGCCGCGCTTTTGCAGCGGGGCTCGCTCGCGCAGGAAAGCCAGTTGCTTGACGGGTTGGTGTCGATTTGGCAGCTTCCTGCGGGTAATTGAACGTCGTTTGCGCGGGCCACCGCGCGAACGGTATCTCGATGGGGGGCATCCATTGATAAAATCCGAGCTGGTGCAGCGAATGGCGGCGCGCAATCCTCATCTCTATCAACGCGACGTCGAGAACATCGTCGACGCGATCCTTGACGAGATCACGGCGGGTCTGGCGAGGGGCGAGCGTGTCGAATTGCGCGGCTTCGGCGCCTTCTCGACCAAGCAGCGTTCGGCGCGGACAGGACGCAACCCGCGCACCGGCGATCAGGTGCCGGTCATCGAAAAAGTCGTGCCGTTCTTCAAGACCGGTAAGGAAATGCGCGAACGGCTGAACAAGGCGCCGAGCGCCTGACGCTAGCCTTTATTCGTTCTCGATGAGATCAGACGATGATCGCTTTTCGACCAGGTTGAGATGGCGATGATTTTGAGAAGCCCGACATGAAGAATTTTCTCAAACTCCTCGTCCTGGCGCCGATCGCCGTGCTGCTGCTGATCTTCGCTTTCGCCAACCGGCAGATCATCACCGTTTCCTTCGATCCGTTCGTCGATGGCGACATCCCGGCTTTCGCGATCACCGCGCCTTTGTTCCTCATTCTCATTCTCGCGATGATGCTCGGCGTATTGGCGGGCGGCGCCGCGACCTGGTTCGCCCAAGGCAAATATCGCAAGGCGGCGCGGCAGAATCGCGCCGAGGCCGAGCGGCTGCGCAACGAGGCGCAGGCGGCGCGGCCTGTCGGCGAGACGCGCATCGTGCCGAACATCAGCCTGCAACATCACGCCTGATCGACCCGAGGCGCTCCCGCATGCGATTGGTCTCGGCGGCGGAAATCGATGAAGCGCTCAATTTTCCCGATCTGATCGACGCGCTCAGCGTCGCTTTCCGCGGCGGAACCATCGCGCCGACGCGCCATCATCATGCCATCGCGCGCGAGGGCGCCGAAGCAACGCATCTGCTGATGCCGGCCTGGACGGCGCCGAATGCGCAGGGCGGCGCCTATCTCGGCGTCAAGATCGTCAACGTGTTTCCCGACAATGGCGCCCGCAATCTGCCCGCCGTGCTTGGAACCTATATCCTGCAATCGGGGGAGACCGGCGCGCCGCTGGCGGCGCTCGACGGGACGCGGCTGACGCACTGGCGCACCGCCGCCGCTTCCGCGCTGGCCGCGCGTTTTCTCGCGCGCGCCGACGCGCGCCGGCTGTTGATCGTCGGCGCCGGCGCGCTCGCGCCGTTCCTCGCGCGCGCCCATGCCGCGGTGCGCGGAATCGAAGAGGTGACGATCTGGAACCACCGCGCCGCCGGCGCGGAAAAACTCGCCGCCTCGCTGACCGGCCAAAGCTGGCGCGTGCGCGTGGCGGAAAATCTGCAAGAGGCCGTGCGCGCCGCCGATGTGATCTCCTGTGCGACTTTGTCGAAGGCGCCGCTGATCGAAGGCGCGTGGCTGCGGCGTGGCCAGCATGTCGATCTCGTCGGCGCCTTCAATCTTGCAATGCGCGAGGCCGATGACGAAGCGCTGCGCCGCGCCCGCGTCTTCATCGACACTGAAGCCGCGCTCAGCGAGGGCGGCGACGTCGCTGTCGCTCTGCGCAGCGGCGCAATCGAGCGTGCGCATGTGGTCGCCGACCTGGGCGCTTTATGCCGAGGCGGCGCCGGGCGCACCGGCGCGGGAGAAATCACCTTGTTCAAATCGGTCGGCGCCGCGCTCGAAGACCTCGCGGCGGCGATGCTGGTCTGGCGCAGGATCGCGCCCGGCTGAGGGGCCGCGCCTTGGTGACGTCTCAGTTTCGATTTCCCCACCGCTGGGCTTGGCGCCCACTAAAGTCATTAATTCGCCTGTCGCAGCTTCTCCGAACCGGACGCCCCTAACGGGTCGACGTCGATCGGTGCTGGCGCGGTAGAAAGCCGCATCCATCGCCTTCAGGCCAACAGGTCTCGTCGGGTTCGCCGGGCGCGCGCCGCGATGACTTGATCTCGAACCCGGATCGCGCCGACGTCGCCTTGAGCCTCTCTTCCGTTTTAGCGCCAGGACCGCCGCCCCGCTTCACGGCGCCGCGCCTTCGCTCTCTCCGTCCCTCGCCGTCGCGCTGTCGATCTTGCGATGCACGTATTTCAGATCGCGCCAGATCGCCGACAACGGTTGGCGCAAATCGTGGCAGATTAGGATCGGCCGCTGCCGCTCGTACGGCATCGCCAGTGGCGCGCCGAACTCGCCGGCCTGCTCTACGCCGCCGCAGCGCCCGCGCCACTGGTTCGGATCGCCGTTGACGACGATGACATCGCGCGTATCGTCCGAGGGCGGCCCCCAAAGATAGTATTGGTCCTCGCCGCTGGTGGCGCCGGGAAGCGAGTCAGCGACGCCGAAGACATCAATCGCGGCGGCTTCGCCATAGTTCGCGGCGAAAATGGCCGTCCGCGACCGCTCGGTCTGAGGTAAAGCGCGATAGACCCGCGCGACCTCGGCCTCCAGCTCGCGCCAACCGAGCTCGTCCGCAAACATCTGCGTGATCGGCGCGCCGAGACCCGCGGCTTCGTCGGGCTCGATCGCGATCTTGCCCTTGACCATGTAGCCGCGCAGGCCCGACGGCGAGAGAATCGGCAGCACCAGCGGCGCCGCGAGCGCCGCGAACGCGACCGCGACCGCCAGCCACGCGCCGAGCGCCCAGCGGTTGAGCCGCGCTGCGGCGACAGCGCCCGCCGCGAACAGCGAGGGAAAGATGGGGAAGAGATAATATTCCTTGCCGTGGGTCGCGTAGACGACGGCGACGGTCAGAATTGAGGCGATCGCGAGCGCGCGCGCGAGCTTGAGTTCAGCGAGCAGGAACGGCGCGACAAATCCCGCGAACCACAGCGGCGCCAGCGCAATGTCCATCGCTTTCGCCTCCATCATCGCGAAATGGGCTAAGGATCCGTTGAAGATGGCGCCCTCGGCGCCGTGATACGCGACGATGTCGAGAAACGGCCAGCTGTGCATGGCTTGCCAGATCAAACTCGGGGCTCCGATCGCGACGGCGAGCGCGGCCCCGAGCGCAAATCCGCGGGTCGCCGCGAGATCGCGTCGGCCGGCAGCGACAAGGCCGAGCAACAGCCCCGCTAGCCAAACGATGATGCTGTATTTGGCTTCGAACGCGACGCCTGCGACCAGCCCCGCTGCAATTAATACGTCGGCCCGGTCGCGCTTGGCCGCGAGCAGCGCGAGATACGCGCATATCGTCCACGTCAGGGGCTCGAACGTAGGCGTACTTGTCGTGACGGAAATGGCGTTCAATCCGGGCGGGACCGCGACGGCGATCGCGGAAATCAGCGTCGCGCCGCGACCGCCTCCGATTAATGAGGCCGTCGCCGCCGTCGCCAGCGGCAGCGCCGCCGCCGCGAGAGCCGCGGGCAGACGCAACAGCGACAGGCTCTCGCCGAACGCCTGTGTCGCCGCCGCGATGAGGGGAGTGAGCGGGGGCTGATCGGCGTAGCCAAAGGCGGGATGGCGCCCGCACACGATGAAATAGAGCTCGTTGCGCATGAAGCCGTAACGGCCGGCGCAGGCGAGATGGAGGGCAAGCGCGAGCGCGGCGACCACCCAAACCCATGGATATGAGAAATCCTGTTTGATATCGCCAGCCCCTTCGAGCGATTCTCGCGATTGCGTTTCGACCGAAGCGGCCATGTCTTGTCCCCGTCCGGCGAGAAACGTCGACGCGCGTATTCCAAATTGGCCCGGAGCCGCGGCGACGTTTCGCTGGAACGCGGCGGTATTGCAAGCCCAATTGGTCGACCAAGCTGTGACCCCTGAAATTCCTCCAAGCGGGACCGGAGCCAGTTCCGAAGTTGCCCGGCGAACTGCAACCTCTTACTCTTGCCGGCGCCAAAGCGAACCGTCTGAGGTCGGCCTTCACCGCCGATTTGAGCCGGCCGCCAACGACGGCTTTGGGTCGGAGGCGCCCGACCGTCTATCGATAATGAATGTCTGCCTCCGGCTTCCCGCTCATCCGGAAGCCGCCATTCCGCTTCGGCCAAAAGCAGACCTCGTCGGTTCCCTTACCCGAATCGCGACGCGGCGCTTACGCAAACACGTTGAGCAGAGTCGTCGAATGACTCTGTATCATCATGGGCGCCCCGAGACGGACGTCAATTTTCGCTATCTCGCTTCACGCCCAGCTTGAGATCAAAGAACTTTAGGGCCGCGGCGCCGATGTGCTGGTGCCATTGAGGACGATCGACGCCGGGAGCGTCGATACAGGCCTCAGGCCAAGTATCGCGCCCCAGCGCGTCGCATTCGTTGACGAAGATCTCGTGGTCGACCAGGCCGGGCATGACGTCGAGTTGGACATCAGGAATGTATTTCGCCGCGAACTCGGAATTCTCCTTCGGGGGCGCCTGAGTGTCTCGCGCGCCGACGATGATATAGGTCGGTATATTCAATTGACGGAGCCCAGCCTCATCCATGCCGAAGCCTGTCACGTCGCCCGGGGCCATGGCGAAAGCCGCCTTGATGCGAGAATCGTGGACGTCGAGCGCGGGCTTTGGATCGAGCGGCAAATCAGCGCGCAGATATTCGGGCACAACCGGATTGTTTCGCCAGCCTTGGAGATAGGCGCGATACAGGTCGGCGTTGACCTTGGCGCCGCCGACCCAAAGCGAGGTGAATCCCCCCTGCGAATGTCCGGCGACTCCTATTCTGTCACGGTCGATATACAAGCCCCACAGGGGGTCTTGGAGCAGGCTGGTGATGTCCAAGGCAATGTCGCGCGGTCGCTGCCAAAGCTTGCTCCTCGTATACATCACGGTCGAATCGTATGTGTTGGCCCGGTAGTGGTAGACCATCGCGACGAAATAACCTCGCGAAGCGAGGTACTCGCCGAACCAAGCGTAGTAGAGGCCGTTACTGCCTGCCCCATGAGAGAACACGATGAGCGGGCGCTTTCGCTTGTCGTCCACAACCGGCGCATTCACGTGGATATGCAGATTGGTGAAGAAGAGCATTGGCGTAGGCGCTGCGGCGCTGGCCGCGGGAGCGGCGGGATAGAACAGCGCAAACGCCAAATGGCGGCCGTCCTCGACGACGTAGTCCATTTGTTTCATCCCGACAGGATAGAGCTTCGCCGCGCTCGCCTCCTGGGCCAGCGCCCTTCCGTATCCGGCCCCAGGGCCACAGGCGACGAGACAACCGGCGACAAAAGCGAGGCGCAAACGCGCCAACCAACGTCGCACAGGGCAGATAGCTCTCACGTTCGCATCCCCATTCAATATGGCGCGGCAAAGCGCAAACCGAAGTTGCGCATGCCCACACTCCCCCGAGGCAGTTTGACGGCGCGCAGCTGGGTTGCAAGTTATAACCATTCGCGCGTGCGACCAGCCGGCCGGGCCGGATGGTCCCGGCCCGTTCGGTCCTTTTCGATTCGCATGATACGATTCTATCCTCGCGGGAGGAAACGCCATGTTGAGATTTCTGAGATCGATCGGTCTCGTGGCTGTCGCAACGATCTACATGGCGCCGATCGCATTTTGCGGCGCCGCCGTTGCAGAAGACCGATTGCTCAAAGAAGCCGTTAATTTCACGGGCACGATCGCCTATCTTACGATGAAGGTTCCGGGCTTCATGCTGGTCGCCGTGCGCAATGATGAAATGGCTTTCGCCGGCTTCGGCGAAATCGCCGACAAGAGCGGCAAGGCGCCCGATGGCGAGACGATGTTTCGCATTGGATCGGTCAGTAAGGTTTTTTGCGGCGAGGTACTCGCCAGTTTGGTTCTCGATGGCAAAGCGCGTTTCGAAGATCGGTTGCAGGATCGGCTCGGCTACGACGTCACGCTGCCTGAGAAGAACGGACATCCGATCCGGCTCATCGACCTCGTAACCCAGTCGTCGGGCCTGCCCCGCGAGGTTCCACGCGAGGACGGACCGCCGGATGATCCGTTCGGCACAAACACCCGAGACGCTCAGATCGCTGACCTCAGGACCGATCCTCTGCTGTTTCCGCCCGGCGCCGCGGCATTCTACTCAAACTACGGCTTCGATCTGCTAGGCGCTGCTTTGGCGAATGCAGGCGGAAAGCCTTATGCCGAGCTACTGAAGGAACGTGTTCTCGATCCCGCCGGCATGAAGGACACCGTCTTCAACCTGCGTCCCGGCGACGAGGCGCGCGCCATGCAGGGGCATAATTTCGACGGATCGCCTATGGTCGCTGCGCATACGCCGACCAGCATCGAATGCGCCGGCGGTTTGCACACCACCGCCAATGACATGGCGCGTTGGATGAGATGGCATCTCGATCGCGCCGGAACCGTTGGACGCGATCTGCGCCTCCTCGACCACGCCGCCTATCTCTATCGGGACGGGCTCAGCGCCGTCTCCGGGCTGGACGACGCCGGACCGATGGATGCCATGGGCTTGGGCTGGGTGATCAACATGCCGACCGGCAATCGGCCTTTGATTCTCCAGAAAACTGGCGGCCTGCAAGGTAGTTTCGCCTATCTCGCGATTGCCCCGACGCGCGGCGTGGCGGTCTTTTTCGTCATGAACGAATTCAGCGCCAGCGGATTCGGCGTCGCCGTGGCCGCGACGAACTCGCTCCTCGCTCAGCTCGCTCCACGCTAAAAGCCGTTCGGGCCCCTACGGCCCCGTCGGGTCGAAGCATATTTGCGCCGGTCGCGCGGCCTGCCCGCTAGTCCCCGGCCCCAATTCCGCGCGTTTCACGGCGCGCCACGCTTTTCCCTTCCAGCTCTTACCCGAGTTCGGACGGAGGTTCCATAAGGCTCCTGATCCGAATCGACAGACAGACAGCAGCGGCCGGTTGGCCACTTCGCGCCCATAGCGGCCGGTCCCGGCCAACGCGACGGCTTTCGAGAGCGGACGCGTATTAGGGACGCCTGTGCCCGACGCGGACGGTAAGCCACCATAAGGGCGCTAAGCTCGCGGCGGCCTGCGGGCGAATGCGGCGCCTTTCGAAAACAGATTCGTGCCGGCGGAAGCAGTTGGGGCGGACAAGGCTTACGAGGCTGGCGTAGGCAGCGCGTCTCGCCCAGGGTGTGCCCGCCACTGCTGCGGGTTCGGTCTGGTCGGGTCAACCACGAGTCCGGAGGCGCGAGACAGTGGGGCCGCCATCTGATACCACTTTGTCAAAATACGAGATCCCATTTGCAGAGTTTAGGACTTCAACAGTCCTCGCTTTGGGGAAGCGGAGCCGCGCATGTCATCCATCGAGGATTGGCTGAACGGCGTCGGTTTGGGCAAATACTGCAAGGTCTTTACCGAAAACGACGTCGATCTTCGCGCCTTACCTCACCTAAACAGCGACGATTTGCAGGCCCTCGGCGTTTCGCTCGGTCACAGGAAGATAATGCTGGCAGCGATTGCAGCGTTGCGAGCAAGCGAGGTCCCGAAGGTCGGCGAGAAGCCGGACCCGATGATTTCGGGGGATGGCCGGCGTCCGACAACGAGTGCGGAGCTTGGCCCGGAACTCAGGCTGATAAGCGTTCTTTTCTGCGACATGGTCGAGTCGACGGACATGTCGGCCCGGTTCAATGCAGAGGACATGCACGATTTGATCACTCTGTACCAAGAGGGCGTTGCCAACTCCATAGAGCAGTTCGGGGGATATGTCGCGAAGTTCATGGGCGATGGAGTGCTTGCCTACTTTGGCTGGCCGGAAGCTTACGAAGACCATGCTGAGCGCGCGATCCGAGCGGGGCTCAAGGCTGTCGAGCGGGTCAGTAGCCTCAAGACGCCCGCTGGCGCACCACTTCGATCGCGTGTCGGAATTGCGAGCGGTCGTGTCGTAGTTGGCGATCTTGTCGGGGGCGGCGTGCTCGACCGCGGTCAGGTGGCAGGCGAAACTCCAAATCTTGCGGCACGTCTACAAAGCATTGCGGATCCGGGCGAGATTTTGATCGCAGACAACACGCGTCGCATGGCGGGAAACGCTTTCGAAATCCAAGCGCTCGGCGCCCGCGACCTAAAGGGATTTCCCCTTCCAATACTATCGTTCCGCGTTGTGCGCGAACATGATTTCGACAGCCGCTTCGACGCGATGCGCGGCAAGTCTCTCTCGCAATTCGTCGGTCGAAACAGCGAAATCGGTATTCTTCTCGACAGGTGGGAACTCGCAAAGAGCAGTCAAGGCCAGGCCGTTTTCGTGGGCGGCGAAGCCGGTATCGGTAAGTCGCGGCTCCTGGAAGCGCTGATTGAGCGCGTGCGCAGCGAGTCGCAGGAACTCATTCGCCTGCAGTGTTCGCCTTATCATACAACGTCCGCCTTCTATCCGGTTATCCAACGGCTCACCCGCGCTTTTGGCCTCGCGGGAGGTCACACTGAGGCGACCCGGGTCGAGAGATTTGAACGCTTGCTGGCGCAATATGGAGAAAACCCGGCCGACGTCGGTCCTGTATACGCCGAATTACTTACTCTCAGCTTAGAAGGTCGCTATAAACTCCCCGATCTGCCTGCCCAACAGCGCAAAGAACTAATGTTGCGCACGCTCGCAGATCGAATCTTCCTTGCCGCGAACAAGGCCCCGGTGCTTCTTGTCGTCGAAGATGCGCATTGGATAGACCCCTCGACGAGCGAACTGCTGCGCGACATCGTTCTTAGATTCCACCGAGCTCCTATTTATCTGCTGGTGACCCATCGGCCCGAGTGGTCAGCAGATTGGGCGCAAGGTCATTCACAGGTGACGTCTGTTGCCGTCGGACGCCTGACTAACCAGCAGATGCGCGTGTTCATTCGATCTCTACTGGGGGACGTCTCCGATCGACTCGTCGAGCGCATCGTCGATCGTACCGATGGAGTGCCCCTTTTCGTTGAAGAGCTGACACGATCGATTGTGGAAGGCGGAATCGGAGTACCAGAGAACGTTGATATTCCCGACAGCTTGCAAGGCTTGCTCCTGGAGAGGCTTGATCGGCTGCCCGGGTCGTCAAAAGAAGTCGCGCAGATCGCGTCGGTCATCGGGCGCGAATTCGACAAAGACCTGCTGGCGCAAGTCTCCCGCTTGGAGGCGCCGGCACTTGAAGAGGCACTGCGTCACCTTATTTCGGTCCAACTGATGGTAAGGAGCGGCCTGTCGCAGCAGTCGCTCGTTTTCCGTCATGCCTTGATTCAAGATGCCGTCTACCAATCTCTGCTGACCCGCAAGCGCCTGCAGTTTCACCACGAAATCGCTGAAGCGATCGTAGAGTCGCATCCGAACGTCGCCGTCACCCAGCCGGAATTGGTTGCACGGCATTTCGCAGAGAGTCGGTCGAGCAATCTCGCGCTGCCCTATTGGAAAAAAGCAGGAGAGAGGGCGCTTTCGCGTTCGGCCAACTACGAAGCGACGGATCATTTCTCGAATGCGCTCGCAGCGGCCGAGGGGCTGGCGGATGGGTCCGCACGGACCATCGAGGTGCGTGCGGTGCGACTGCGACTTGCCGAGGCTCTCACAGAAGCTGGGCGCTTTAGGGCCGCCATCGACCATTACCGGGCCGTCGCCGAGCAGGCACGGGCCGTGGATGACACAGATAGCATCATCCGAGTCGCTATCGGCTATGATACTGCGCAGTTTCTTCTCGGCATGCCAGCCGATGAATCTGTCGCTCGCCTTACCGAGGCTGAGGCAAAACTCAGCGGCGAGGACGAACAGCGGCGTTGCCTGATCTTGTCTCGACTGACTCGCTCGCTCCTACTTGTGGGCGAAAAGGACAAGAGTGAGAGCCTAGAGAGGGAGGCGACTGAGCTCGCGCAGCGAACAGGTGATCGCTCGTCCCTGTTCAATATTTTCGCCAACCGCTTCCTGCTGTCGCGACAGGTTACGTCCGTGGCCGAAGTACAATTCCGATTGGCGGAGGCGGCGCAACTGGTCGAGCTTTCGCAAACCGTCGGCGATGACGAGATGAAGACGCGGGGGCTGTCAATTCATGCCTATGTCTCGGCAGAACTCGGCGATCGCGCCGGCGCGGATCAATCGCTCGCTGCGTTGATAGGGCTTGGCGAGATCCGCCAGCGGCTCAACATACAATGGGTCTCACGCCATTTGTCGGCAATGATGGCGATTGTTGAGGGAAAATTTGCGGACGCAGAAAGGTTTGCCGGGGAGGGTCTGAGGCTGGGGCGTTTGACGCTCGGCGACCAGGTCGAAGGTGTCTATGGCATTCAAATGTTCTCAATCCGCCGCGAGCAAGGACGGCTCGCCGAGGTGGCGCCTGTCATCAAACGTCTGATTGACGAAACTCCAAACGAAAAGGCGTGGCTCCCGGGATTTACGCTGATCGCGGCCGAACTCGGCTTCGCAACCTCGGCGCGGCGGCGCTTGCGTGAGCTTGCCGAAGCCGGGTTCGAGATGCCAGCGGATGCTAGGCGCAGCGCTTCGCTCTCCTATGTCGCTGAAGCTGCGACGCTGCTTGATGATCAAGAGGCCGCCGCCACACTCTACGAACTACTGTCGGCCTACAGCCTAATGACGATTACTACGGGAATCGTCACGGTGTGCTATGGTGCCGCGAGCAGGTATCTAGGCATGTTGGCCGCGACGCTTGGCGATTTCGATAGGTCAGAAGCACATTTCGAGCACGCCCTTGGGATGAACACAGGGTTTCGGGGCCGACCGTGGCTCGCCCATACCCAGGCGCAATATGCAATATTGCTCAGACGGCGTGCTAGAAGAGGCGATAGCCAACGCGCCGAGACGCTTTCAAATGAAGCTTGGAAAATCGCCTCCGAGCTTGATATGGTTCTTCTTAAGCGTAGACTGCAGTCAGAAATTCAGTGAGGTTGGCCTGCACTCGGAGGTAGCATCATGCCGCGCTACATCATAGAACGCGACTTCGCCGCGCAGCTCGATTTAACGAAAGATGACTGTGACGGTATCAAGAAGATCAATGGGGAAGAGGGCATAGATTGGATTTTTTCCTTCCTCAGCGCAGACAAGAAGAAGACCTATTGCCTATATGAAGCCCCGAACCCTGAAGCCATTCGCTCTGCAGCCCGCCGTCTAAATATCCCGGCGGACAACATAATTGAGATCGGAGGAGAGCTGAGTCCTACGATGTTCAACTAGACCAACTCTACGTCGAGTAAGCTTGGTTCGCCAGACACACCTTTAGCTGTTGGGTCATTCCGCAAATATGCACCGCCGCTGAGGCTGCTGCGACGGGTAATTACTTTGGCGTCAGCGTCCTGGGAACTTTTGCCGAATAGCGACCAAATTTGTACGCCCTGAGCATCAGTCGCCTCGAACAATTCCTTCACTCCAGCGACACTCCTCGTTTCTAGAACACCTTGGAACGCGCAAGCGACCGGGACTGGGCGGGCGACCGCTTTCGCTTCCCATCGCCTCAAAGCCGCCAGTCCGCTTGCTGCCATCTCCGGTCGTCGCGAGAGCAAAACTTGCCAGTCGCACGACCATCATCCGACCGCAGATTCAAACTGGACACAGCCTCCGCCTTTGACAAGCCGCGCGGATTGGCGGAAAGGAGCGCCATGTCCGGGACAGTCAAAATCTGCGGCCTCTCGACCGCGCCGACCCTCGACGCCGCGCTTGACGCGGGCGCGGATATGGTTGGCTTCGTGTTTTTCGAGAAGAGTCCGCGCCATCTCCAGCTCGATCAGGCGAAGACGCTGACCGCGCGCGTCGATGGGCGGGCGCGGATCGCCGTGCTGACGGTCGATGCTTCAAACGAGGCTTTGCGCGCCATTATCGACGCCGCCCAGCCGGACTTTCTGCAATTGCACGGCCGCGAGACGCCGGCGCGCGTCGCCGATCTCAAGCGTCTGTTCAGCCTGCCGGTGATCAAGGCGATCGGCATCAGCGGCGCTGGCGATCTGGCCGCCGCCGCATCTTACGCGGATGTCGCCGATCGCCTGTTGTTCGACGCCAAGGCGCCCAAAGACGCGCGCCATCCAGGCGGCAATGGCGTGGTCTTTGATTGGCGGCTGCTCGCCGGGCTCGATCCGCGCCAGCCCTGGCTTTTGTCGGGCGGCCTTGAGCCGGGCAATGTCGCCGAGGCGATCGCCGTCACCGGCGCCCGCGGCGTCGATGTGTCCTCGGGCGTCGAAAGCGCGCCGGGACAGAAAGACATCGCCAGGATCAAGGCCTTTATCGCCGAGGCGCGCGCCGCGTTCGCGCGGGCGGACGCCGGCCAGCAAGCCGCGCATGCCGAGGCGCGGCCGGGGAGAGTCGCGTGAGCAAGTTCGACAAGAAGAATTCCTTCCGCAACGGCCCCGACGAGCGCGGCCATTTCGGCATATTCGGCGGCCGTTTCGTCGCCGAGACGCTGATGCCGCTGGTGCTGTCGCTGGAGGAAGCCTATGAGGCGGCCAAGGCCGATCCCACCTATCAGGCCGAGCTCGATCACTTCCTGAAACATTATGCGGGACGCCCGAGCCCGCTCTATCACGCCGAACGGCTGAGCGAAAAGCTCGGCGGCGCCAAAATCTATTTCAAGCGCGAAGAGCTCAACCATACCGGCTCGCACAAGATCAACAATGTGATGGGCCAGATCCTGCTCGCCCGCCGGATGGGCAAGAAGCGCATCATTGCCGAGACTGGGGCTGGCCAGCATGGCGTCGCCACCGCCACCGCCTGCGCGCGCTTCGGGCTCGAATGCATCGTCTATATGGGCGCCGTCGACGTCGAGCGGCAGAAGCCCAATGTTTTCCGCATGAAGATGCTCGGCGCCGAAGTGCGCCCCGTCCAGTCGGGCGCGCGCACGCTGAAAGACGCGATGAACGAGGCGCTGCGCGACTGGGTCACCAATGTCGCCGACACGTTCTATTGCATCGGCACCGCGGCGGGCCCGCATCCCTATCCCGCCATGGTGCGCGATTTCCAGAGCGTCATCGGCAATGAGACGCGCGAGCAGATGATGGCGGCGGAAGGGCGGCTGCCCGATAGCCTGATCGCCTGTATCGGCGGCGGCTCCAATGCGATCGGCCTGTTTCACCCCTTCCTCGACGACCCGAGCGTCGAAATCTATGGCGTCGAGGCGGCCGGCCACGGCCTCGACGTGCCCGACGGACACGCCGCCTCGCTATCGGGCGGGCGCCCCGGCGTGCTGCATGGCAACCGCACCTATCTCCTGATGAACGAGGACGGCCAGATCAACGAAGGCCATTCGATCTCGGCCGGCCTCGATTATCCCGGCATCGGCCCCGAACATTCCTGGCTCAAGGAAACCGGCCGCGCGACCTATATTTCCGCGACTGACAAGGAAGCGCTCGCCGCCTTCCAGCTCTGCAGCCAACTCGAAGGCATCATCCCCGCTCTGGAGCCCGCCCATGCGATCGCCGGCGCGATGCGCCTGGCGCCGGACAAGCCGCGTGACCATCTGATGGTGCTGAATCTGTCGGGGCGCGGCGACAAGGATATTTTCACTGTGGCGGATCATCTCGGCGGGATGTGAACCGGAGCGCGTTTCGCTTGCATCTTCTATCTGGCGACCGTCGCGGCGATAGTTGGACAGATGTTGTAACCCCGCCCGGTCCGGGTCTCACGTTTTCAGAGCCAGGACGAGGCGGATTCGGCGCCGCGCTCCAACCCGCGGCCTCACCGCTCCCCCCTGCCCGTGCGATGCGCGACATAGAGGCGGATCGTCTCGCGCGCCTCGGCGACGAGGCGGCGGCCTTCACCCTCCTCCTCCTCCTCGGCGAGCCCGGGAACGGCTTTCAGCACGTGTAGAATCATGATGGCCATCGTCTCGGCTTTGGCTCTGCGCAGGCCGGGATTGGCGGCGCGCAGGATTGTCTCGATCCGCCGCAGCATGGCGTTGCGCAGCGCCGCGCGTTCGCCGGCAAGATCGCCGCGCGCGTCGATCAGCGCGACCACGACGGCGCGATGCGCGCGAAATTCCAGCATCAGATCGACAAGCGCATCGGCGACGCCGCCCGCCGACAGCGACGCCGCGCGGGCGGCGATTTGATCGAGCGCCCGACCGGTCCGCGCGCTGTAATCGGCGAGCAAGGCGTCGGCCAGCGCCTCCTTGGAAGGGAAGAATTGGTAAAGGGAGCCGATCGCGGCGCCCGCCCGCGCAGCGATCTCGGTCATCGTCGCGCCGCCATAGCCCTTCTCGGCGAAGAGCGCGGCGCCAGCGTCGAGCAGCGCGGCGACGCGCAGCTTGCCGCGCTCGCGCTGCGGTTCGCGCGCGAGCGCTGGCGCCGGGATTGACTTTTGTGAGGACATCCTCATATATCCATTTGTGAGGCTGTCCTCATATACACATTCCCTCGTCGCAATTCATCCCCCATCGCCCAACGCGGCGACGGGCGGTCACGCGACGCCTTTCGCGAAAGACGCAGACATGAAAAATCTCGATTTCCGCACCACCGCGCTTGTCCTCATCGACCTGCAGAAGGGCATACTCGGCATGCCTCTCGCGCCGCGCTCCGGCGCCGACGTGCTCGCCGCCGGCGAAACCCTCGCGCGGCGCTTCCGCGCCGCCGGCGCGCCGGTCGCACTGGTGCGGGTCGCCTGGGCGCCCGATTATGCCGATGCGCCGCGCCAGAAAGTGGATCAGGCGCCGCCGCGGCCGGAAGGCGGATTGCCAGCCGCCTGGAGCGAATATGCCGACGGTCTCGCGCAGCCGGGCGACATTCTCATCGTCAAGCGCCATTGGGGCGCGTTCCACGGCACCGAATTGGATCTGCAGCTTCGACGCAGAGGCGTGACGACGATCGTGCTCGGCGGCGTCGCGACCAATTTCGGCGTCGAATCGACCGCCCGCCAGGCCTGGGAGCTCGGCTATGAAGTGATCCTGATCGAGGACGCCGCGACCAGCATGTCGGCCGAATTGCACGACATGGCGATCCGCCATATCTTTCCGCGCATCGCGCGCGTGGCGATGTGCGACGGCGTCGGTCTGTCGGCCGCCTGAGGCTTTCGTCATGACTTCGCAAACGGGCTGGAGGGAAGCGCGATCCCTGCGCGAGCGCGGCGTCGGCGTGCAATGGGCGGCGCTGCTGTTCCTGTCGGTCCTGTTCGTCCTGGCTCTTGAAGCCGCGCGGCTGCCGGCGGCGCTGCTGCTCGGGCCGATGGCGGCGGCGATCGTGATCGCGGCCGCCGAAGGGACCTTGCGCGTGCCGCCATGGCCCTTCTACGCCGCGCAGGGCGTGATTGGCTGCATGATCGCGCGCGTCTTCACGCCTTCGCTGCTTGGCGCGATGGTGAAAGACTGGCCGCTGTTCCTGGCGGCGGTGATCGCCGTAATTGCGGCGAGCAGCGCGCTCGGCTGGCTGCTGACGCGCTGGCGCGTCCTGCCCGGAACCACCGCCGTCTGGGGCTCTTCGCCGGGCGCCGCCACGGCGATGGTGCTGATGGCGGAGGCCTATGGCGCCGACGTGCGCCTCGTCGCGTTCATGCAATATTTGCGTGTCGTCATGGTCGCGATCGTCGCCTCGGCCGTCGCGCGGCTGTGGACGACGACTTCAGGCGGGGCGGCCGCAGAGGTCTTGTGGTTTCCACCTATCGCCTGGACGCCGTTCGTTGCAACTTTGGCGATCGCGGCCGTTGGCGTCATCGGCGGCGTTCTCCTGAAGATTCCAGCCGGTCCCCTGTTGGCGCCGCTCGCTATCGGCGCCGCGCTGCATGGCGGGGGCCTGGTGACGATCGAACTGCCGCCATGGCTGCTGGCGGCGAGCTATGCGATCGTCGGCTGGAGCATCGGTCTGCGCTTCACAAGGCCGATTTTGGTTCACGCTCTTCATGCGCTGCCGCGCGTGCTGGCCTCGATCCTGACGCTGATCGCCATCTGCGGCGGCTTCGCCTTCGCGCTCACGCAATGGGCCGGCATCGATCCGCTCACCGCCTATCTCGCCACCAGCCCTGGCGGCGCCGATACGGTGGCGATCATCTCGGGCTCGGCCAAAGTCGATGTGCCCTTCGTCATGGCGCTACAGACCGCCCGTTTCGTGATCGTGCTGCTGGTCGGTCCGGCGCTCGCGCGCTTCATCGCCGATCGACATGGCGGCGCGGCGCGGCGAGGGGCGTGAAGAAAACGGGCGGTCTGCGCCAACCAATTTGAAAGGGCGCAAAATTCGCCTCTCCTGTCGCCCGTGAGTCGTTGTTGGAATCGCGCGTCGCGGCTATTTCGGCGGAGGGTAGCACGCTCTACAGATCGCGCGAGAAGCTCGTCGCATTGCGCCGGACGCGATCCATTGCTTTGCACATGCGGCGCGCAAAAGAAAAGGCCGGGAGGTTTCCCTCGCCGGCCGATGTTTGCGAAATCCGCCGCGTCCTAGCGCGGCGTCTTCATTTCGACTGAGGCACGAGCGTGTAAGGCGACCAGCTAGGCGCATTGCTGTTGGGGACAGTCATGGCGGCGCTGTCGACCATCGCTGCGCGCGCTTCGTAAGCCGGGGCGCTGACCGGATATGCGGTGGGCGATGAAGCGCCGGCCGGGACCAAGGTATAGGGCGACCAGGTCGGGGCGTTGGGATTGGCGGCGAAAGCGGCGCTCGCGCCAAGCGCGAGGGATAAGGCCGCGGTTCCGATCACAAGTATTTTACGCATGGGCATTCCTCCATTTGATTTACGCCCCCTTGCGCAAATGATCGCCCTTGGCGCGCGCGCCGCCACTAAAGAAAATATTAGAATCGGGATTCCCCGCGCCGCGATTGCGATCGGGAATCATCCGGCGTGGCAGCGAATCGGCGTCGAAGGGTTGCCCTGTTCGCGCCTTTGATGCGCCGCAAAGAATCGACGATTCGCTATACAAAAGCTTGGTCGATCGGCGCCTCGCGGATCGCGCCTCGCCTCGACTTCCGCGCGCCATGTCGCATGCGACAGGGTGGATCGGTGAGGGGAATATTTCGGGCGAATGGCGCGCTGAACAATTATTGTTGATCGCGTGCGCATGCATGCTTCCCGCGACCGCGCAACGGTATCGCTAAAGCGCGGCGGAGCGCATACCTGTCGACACAAGCACGAAGCGCCCCGCTACGCCATGCAATCAATGATAGAATCCGTCTTCGGTCCTTCGTCTCATATGTCGTGAACGCGCGCGCTCTGGCAACAGACGCGCGAGACGGATAGGCTCCGCCAAAACAAGGAACGGCGAGGGAAGAGATGTCCGAGCGGCTGAACGCGACGCAACGCCTGAAATGGGTCCAGCGCAGTGCGCTGGCCATGCTGGTGGTGGCGGGCGTGATCAATTACATCGACCGCGCCACTTTGGCGGTCGCCAATCCGCTGATCCGCGAGGACCTCGGCCTCTCCATCGCCGATATGGGTTATCTGCTGTCGGCGTTCCTGTGGTCCTACGCCTTCTCGCAATTGCCCACCGGCGCCATGGTCGACCGGCTGGGTCCGCGCATTCTGCTGACGATCGGCCTCTCTCTTTGGTCGCTTGCGCAGGTCCTCGGCGGATTGGTGCGGGGTTTCGGCGAGTTTTTCGGCGCCCGCATTCTGCTGGGCATCGGCGAGGCCCCGCAATTTCCGACGGGGGCGCGGGTCGTGCGCGATTGGTTCAACCAGCGCGATCGCGGCCTCGCCACCGGAATCTTCAACTGCGCCTCGTCGCTCGGCACGGCGATCGCCGTGCCGCTGCTGACCTTTCTGATGCTGGCGTTCGGCTGGCGCACGATGTTCATGATCATGGGAATCGCCGGCCTGGCGATGGCGGCGGTCTGGTGTTTCGCCTATCGCAATCCGCAGGAGCGCGCGCTGACGGCGGAGGAGAACGCCTATCGCACGCAGGGCGATCCGCCGGGGCAGCGGACCAAGGTCACGTTGCGCGAGTGGATGTTGCTGTTCCGCTTCCGCACCACCTGGGGCATGATTCTCGGCTATTTCGGTTGCATCTACCTGACCTGGATCTACACCGCCTGGCTGCCCGGCTATCTCGAGATCGAGCGGCATATGAGCGTGAAATTCACCGGCGTGGCGGCGGCCATTCCTTTCGCCTGGGGCGTCGTCGGCGGCGTCGTGGGCGGCTATCTCGCCGACATACTGGTGCGTCGCGGCGTCGCGCCGCTAAAAAGCCGGCGCTATCCCGCCGCGATCGCACTCACCGGTACGGCGCTCTGCACTGTGGCCGCCGCTTATGTCAGCAGCAATGTGCTGGCGATCGTCTTCATCTCGGCGTCGCTGTTCCTGGTCTATGTCACCAGCACCTGCGCCTGGGCGCTGAGCTCCGTCGCCGTGCCGACCAATTGCACCGCCTCGATCGGCGCGATGCAGAATTTCGGCGGCTATCTCGGCGGCGCGCTGGCGCCGACCGTCACCGGCATCATCGTGCAGCAGACCGGCTCTTTCGTGCCGGCCCTGGTGGTTGGCGCGCTGATCGGCGTGGCGTCGGCGGCGTCGTACCTCTTCATCGTCGACCAGCCGATCACGGCGGCGGATATGGATGCGCTGTCCGATCCTGGGGCGATGGCGTTGCGAGCGGGGCGCGAATAATCAAAGGGAGCTTTGGGCTTGCGTGGGTCTGACAGACCGAATCGAAAGTCCGCGATGAAGGGCGCTCCGCTCGAACCTGGGCCTTCGAAGGTCACGCCACGGAATCGGCCTAAGGCGCCGGCATTGCGGCATAGGCGGCCGGCGGCACAATGACGGAGACAGAAACGCTCGGTTTGTCTTTCGGTCCGAACGGCCCTGGCGTCTTGTTCTTCACCGGCGGCAGGCTTTGGAGATAGGCGACGATGGCCTTCGCGTCGTCGTTCGACAGACGCGAAAATCCCTGCCAGGGCATGGCACCCGAGAGAACTCTGCCGTCAGGACGCAAACCCATGGTTATCGCCCTGATGATCTGCTCTGACGTCCAGCCGCCAAGGCCGGTCTCCTTGTCCGGCGTGAGGTTGGGTCCGACGGCGACGCCGTAGCCCGGCGCGCCAAAGCCGACGTCGGAGCCGCCGAGCATTCTGTTCGTATCGGGATTGCCGAGCAGGCCGCCCGGCGTGTGACAATCCGAACAGCCGGCGATACCCACGAGATAAGAGCCCCGTTCGATCAATCGATCGTCAGCGGCCGCTGGCCCGGCAAGCGAAATGAGCGCGAGCAGGCTGGGGCGCCACATCGATTTCTCCATAGTGAGGACGAGCGGTCCCCTTTCGCCGGCGACCCGAATGGGTTCGTGCATCAGATACGGCCCCGGCCTCCTCAAGTTTCCGGTTGCGTGCTTATCGCCATCGGCAAAGGAGAAATTCTCGCCGCTATCGCCAGCCGGTCGATCCCCGCGCTATTGCGCGCCGCCGGCTGATTCATGGCGAAATCGACATTGCGCCCTCGCCAAGACGCGCAATCCCTGAAATTCTGTCGCCCTGTCGGCGCCCCCGCGCCAAAGAGGTCAATCATGACGCAAGGTCTCATCATCGTAACGGGCGGCGGCCGCGGCATCGGCGCCGCCGTCTGCCGCAAGCTCGCCGCCGCCGGATATTCGGTCGCGGTCAATTACGCCGCCGACGCGGCCGCCGCCGAGGCGGTCGCAGCGGCGATTCGGGAAACGGGTGGGCGCGCCCAGGCGTTTCACGCCGACGTCGCCGATCCCGCCGCCGTGAAATCCCTGTTCGAAAATGCGGTCGACGCCCTCGGGGCGCTGGTGGGATTGGTTAACAATGCCGGCATCATCGGCGTCTCCGCGCGGATCGACGCGCAGGAGGCCGTCGATCTGGCCCGGCTGTTCGCGGTCAATGTGCTGGGGACCATGCATTGCGCCAAAGAGGCGGTCCGCCGGCTGTCGACGCGCCATGGCGGCGCCGGCGGCGCCATCGTCAACGTCTCCTCCGTCGCCGCCCGGCTCGGCGGCCTTGCCGGCGGCGTGCCTTACGCGACTACCAAAGGCGCGATCGAAACCTTCACCAAGGGCCTCGCCAACGAGGTCGCGCGCGAAGGCATCCGCGTCAACGCCGTCGCGCCGGGCATGACCGCCACCGACATGTCATCCGCGGCGATGCGCGAGGCGGCGCTCGCCAGCCTGCCGATGGGCCGGGTCGGCGAGCCCGAGGAAATCGCCGAGGGCATCGTCTGGTTGATGTCGCCAGCCGCCGCCTATGCGACCGGCACGGTGCTGACGATTTCCGGCGGGCGATAGGCCGCCATGTCGCGCGCACAACGTCTGCTCGATCTGATCCAGGTCCTGCGCCGCCACCGCCGTCCGGTCGCCGGCGCGGATCTGGCCCGCGAACTTGGCGTCAGCCTGCGCACGCTTTATCGCGACATCGCTTCGCTTCAGGCCCAGGGCGCCGATATCGCCGGCGAAGCGGGGCTTGGCTATATCCTGCGGCCAGGCTTCACGCTGCCGCCGCTGATGTTCAATGTCGAGGAGATCGAGGCGCTGGCGCTTGGCTCACGCTGGGTGGCGGCGCGCGCCGATTCGCCGCTCGCCGCCTCGGCGCGCAACGCTCTGGCCAAGATCGGCGCGGTGCTGCCGCCAGACCTATCCGACCTCCTGGATTCCTCGACGTTACTCATCGGCCCTGGCGAGCGCATTGCCTTGGGCGACGCCGAACTGCCGAGGATCAGGCAGGCGATCCGCGCCGAGCGCAAACTGAACGTCGCCTATGTCGATGCCGCCGGGGCGGCGACGCAACGGATGATCTGGCCTTTCGCGCTCGCCTTTTTCGATCGCACCCGCATGATCGTCGCCTGGTGCGAAACGCGCCAGGCGTTCCGCCATTTTCGCACCGACCGCATCAGCGCGATCGAAACGATGACGGAGCGCTATCCGCGCCGCCGACCGGTGTTGATCAAGGAATGGCGCAAGCTAGAAGGCATCGGCGAAGCCTGATGCGCTGCTGACAGAATCTGGCAGGCTTCGCCGCTATCAGGGGCCCCGGTCCAACCAGGGAGCCCGCTGTGAAAGACATCAATTTCATCCTCCTCTATGTCGAAAGCCCCAAGACGAGCGAAGCGTTTTACGCCGACATTCTCGGCCGGCCGGCCGCCGATTCCTCGCCGACTTTTGTGATGTTCGCGATGACGTCGGGCGTCATGCTCGGGCTCTGGAAACGTGACGGCGTGGCGCCCGCCGCCAGTGCGCCGGGCGGCGCCGAAATCGCCTTCGCCGTCCCGAACGCCGAGGCGGTCGATGCGCAATGCGCGGATTGGCGCGGGCGCGGCCTGCCGATCGTCCAGTCGCCGACCGACATGGACTTCGGCCGCACGTTCGTTGCGCTCGATCCCGACGGCCATCGCCTGCGTGTCTTCGCGCCGGCCGGCGGGTGAATGGACGTTTTGCGGGGGCCACATCGGCCCGTCGTCGTCAAGCGGCTAAGAAGCCGCTGCTACGCTGCGCTTCGGTCGCTTCGCGATGACGACGCCGGTCCGATGCGGCCTTTGGCCGATCAGCTGACCAAAGCCGGCCTTATGGCCGTCTTTGCGCAGCAAAGACCATGGAAGGGCTCAGGCACGTCGCTCTGTCGAGCTACCGCCGCCCGAACAGGCGCTCGATATCGGCGAGCTTCAGCTCGACATAGGTGGGGCGGCCATGGTTGCATTGGCCGGCGCCGGGCGTGCGCTCCATTTCGCGCAGCAGGGCGTTCATTTCCTCCGGCTTGAGCTTGCGTCCCGAGCGCACCGAATGGTGACAGGCGATGGTGGCGAGCCGATGATCGAGGCGGCGCTCCAGCGACAGCGCGCCGTCTTCGGCGGCAAGATCGTCGGCGAGATCGCGCATCAGCAGGTTCTTGTCAGCCTCAGCCAGCAGCGTCGGAATCTCCCGCAACAGGATCGCGCCGGGGCCGAAGCCTTCGATGGCGAGGCCGAGCTCCTCGAGCGAGCCCGCATGTTCGACCAGCAGCGCGGCGGCATCGGGATCGAGATCGACGACGATGGGGCTCAGCAGTATCTGGCGCTCGATGCCGCTCTCGGCGCGCTGGCGCTTCAGGCGTTCATAGACGATGCGTTCATGGGCGGCGTGCTGATCGACGATGACGATGCCGTCGCCCGTTTGCGCGATGACATAAGCGTCGTGCACCTGCGCGCGGGCCGCGCCAAGCGGCGCCTGGAGATCGGCCGTCGCCGGCGCCGCGACATTCGCCGCCGCGTTGGCGGCGGGGGCAAAATCAGCGAAGCTTTGCTGGGCGGCCTCCGCGAAGCCGGTTGGCGCAGAAGGCGACGCGCGCCAATCCCAGGGGCGGGAGAGTCGCGGTGCGGCGGGCGCAAACGCCGGCGCGCGCAAGGCGGCGATCGCGCCGCTGCCCCCGGTCGTGGCGGCCTGGTGAAGCGCGCCCTGCAGCGCCTGTTTGATCGCCCCGACGATCAGGCCGCGTACCAGCCCGGAGTCGCGAAAGCGCACTTCGGCCTTGGCGGGATGGACATTGACGTCGACGTCGCGCGGCTCGCATTCGAGAAACAGCGCGACGACCGCATGCCGGTCACGCGGGAGATAATCGAGATAGGCCGCGCGCAAGGCGCCGGCGAGCAGTTTGTCGCGCACCGCGCGGCCGTTGACGTAGAAATATTGCGTCAGCGCATTGGCCTTGCTGAACGTCGGCAGGCCGGCAAAGCCATTGAGGCGCACGCCCTCCCTTTCCGCGTCAATGGTGAGGCAGTTGGCGGCGAATTCCGAACCCAACGCCTGCCGCGCGCGCTCCAGGCGACCCGCCTCGCCGTCGGCGCAAGCCGGCCAGTCGAAGCTCGCGCCGATCTCGCTGGCGAAGGAGAAACGCGCCCGCGGATTGGCGAGCGCCAGTCGGCGCACGACATCGCCGGCGGCCTGCGCTTCACTGCGGTCGCTTTTCAGGAATTTCAAACGCGCTGGCGTCGCCGCGAAGAGATCGCGCGCCTCGATCCGCGTGCCCTGCGGTTGCGCGCAAGGCTGAACGGCGCCTCTGGCGCCGTCTTCGACGAGCAGCATGGCCGCCGCCTCGGCGCCGCGCGCGCGCGAACGAATCTCGAGGCGCGAAACGGAAGCGATCGAAGGCAGCGCCTCGCCGCGAAAACCGAGCGTCGCAATATTGGTGAGATCGCCGTCGGGGATTTTCGACGTCGCGTGACGTTCGACTGCAAGCGCGAGGTCCGGCGCGCTCATGCCGGCGCCGTCGTCGACGACGCGGATGAGGCGGCGCCCGCCCGCTTCCACCGCGACATCGATGCGGGTCGCCCCCGCGTCGAGCGCGTTCTCCACCAGTTCCTTGACCGCCGCCGCCGGCCGCTCGATCACTTCGCCGGCGGCGATGCGGTCGATCAGCAAAGGATCAAGGCGGCGAATCGACATGGGTCTTTCTCGGGCGGCGCGGGCGGCGATTTAAGCAGATTCTCCTGGCCGGCGGGGAGAAACAACGCCGGATGCGTCGCAGCGCTTAAATGGGGGCGCAGCCGGCAAATGAAATGCGCCCGGACATTTCAGGCCGCAGCCCTTGAAACAAAAACGCCCGGCTGATTGAGCCGGGCGCGCTAATCTTGCAATTCATCTCTATGACGGATCAGTGCCTACGCGGTCCATGGCCCCCGCCGTGGCCGCCGCGACCTCCCACGTGTCCGCCGGGACGGGCTGCGCCATGAAACACGCCGCCATGGCCGCCGCCGGGGCGAAAGCCGCCGCCGTGGCCGCCGCCGCGTCGCCAGCCGTGCCAGCCGACGCCGCCGCCCCAGCCGAGGCCGCTGCGATTGGCGTAGCCGCACCAATACCAGCCCGGGCCCCGCCAGCCATCGTCATACCAGCAGTAATTCTGGCCGCCGAAAATGAACTGCGCGTTTTCGATCTGCGTCGCATTTGCGAGCGCCTGCCGCGCTCCCAAAACGCCATCGCCGATCGCGGCTTCCGCGGCGCTCCCGGCGCCTAGCGCGATTGCCGCCGTCAAGGCGATGGTCCGAGCACATTTGCCTAACATTGCCGGTTCCTTCTGAAGTGAGGGCCGTCAGAATGGAACAGCCCAGCGGCAGCCAACGCCAACAGCCAAATTTGGTTGCACGCGAACAAGATGCTTTGGGGCGATCGGGCATCAACAGGGCGTGTTCCGGCGCTCAGAGCGCGCCAAGCCCGCCCTTTTCGCCAATGAACGCGATGACCGCGTCGACGCCCTCGCCGGTCTTCATATTGGCGAAGACGAAGGGTCGTTCCTTGCGCATCAATTTGGCGTCCCTCGCCATCACATCGAGCGAAGCGCCGACATAGGGGGCAAGATCGATCTTGTTGATCACCAGCATGTCCGAACGGGTGACGCCGGGGCCGCCCTTGCGCGGGATTTTCTCGCCGCCGGAGACGTCGATGACATAGATCGTCAGGTCGGCGAGTTCGGGCGAAAAGGTCGCGGCGAGATTGTCGCCGCCCGATTCGATGAGGATAAGATCGAGCGCCGGGAACAGGCGATTCATTTCATCGATCGCCGCCAGATTGATCGAAGCATCCTCGCGGATAGCCGTGTGGGGGCAACCGCCCGTCTCGACGCCCATGATGCGCTCGGGCGCCAGCGCGTCGGCCTCGACGAGCAGACGCGCGTCTTCCTTGGTGTAAATGTCGTTGGTGATCGCGGCAATCTCGAAGCTTCCGCGCAGCCGCTTGCACAATTGCTCCATCAACGCCGTCTTGCCCGAGCCGACCGGCCCGCCAATGCCGACGCGCAGCGGCTGCTTTTTTCTCGTCATGATCGGAACAACCTCGAATATTGCGTTTCATGGCGGATCGCGGCGATGTCGGAGCGAAAGGCGCAGGAGCCGAGATCGTCAAGCCCGGCGCCTGTCGCCTCCTCGGCCAGTCCTCGCACATCCAGCAAAAGGCCTGCCAGCGTCCTTTGTCCGTCGGTCTGGCCGATGGCCCCAAGCCGCACCGCCGCGGAGACGAAATTGGCGATGAGACTCAGAACGAAGGCCTGCAATGACAGGTCAAGGCCCAGTTGATGGCCCGCCGCCGCCGCGCCAACCGCGACCGGATAAGCGACCGGATCGCTGCCCGTCGGCAGATGATCGAGAGCCGGGCAAGCCCAGGCGGCGCGCATCGCCGAGAGGAAGGCCGCTCCTTGCGCGCAAGTCTCGAGCCGCCGCTCGGCCGAGCCCGCCAGCGCCACCGCCAATTCATTAAATTCCTCCAGCGCCGCCCAATCGTCCGATTGGGCCGCCCGGAAGGCGCAGGCGAACAAGATCGCGTCCGATCGCGGCGCGCCGAAGTTCAGGAGATCGGCGAGCCAGGCCTGGAGCGTCGCCGCGTCGACGATGTCGCCAGCTCCCACCGCCCATTCGAGACCATGCGAATAAGCGAACGAGCCGACGGGAAAGGCCGGCGACAGCCATAGCAGCAGCGGCAATTCGGCAAAGCTCCCCAGCTTCGGATCCTCTTTCCTGGGGCTGCCGAGGCCGAGGCTTTCCGGCTTAAGGCTTTGCGCGTCCATGAGCCTCGTGGGAATGGTCGTGGGACTGGCCATGGTCGTGATGATCGTGGCCGCATTCCGGCCCGTGCACATGCGCCTCGGCGCCGACGTCTTGATGATCGCCGTGCCGGTGATGCGCGTCGCCGTGATGGGGATGATCGTGCGCGCCATGCCCATGTTCGTGATGATCGTGGCCATGCTCATGTGCGTGCGCCGGCGCAGCCGCGACATAGGCGCCGCCCTCGGGATTGAACGGCGCTTCGATCTCGATCACGATTGCGCCGAGGCGCCGCGCCATATCCTCGATGACATGGTCGCGGCGGATGCGCAGGCTCTTCTTCAGAAGTTCGGTCGGTAGATGACGATTTCCCAGATGCCAGGCGATCCGCACGAGGGCGGCCGCGTCCGCGCCGCGGATTTCCGCCAGTTCCTCGGGCGCGGCGACGACTTCGACGACGCGTCCGTCGTCCAAAGCCAGGCCGTCGCCAGCGCGCAGCATCACCGCTTCGGGCAGGTCAAGCAGAAAAGCAAGACCGCGTACGCCGGTCATCGCGATACGGCGCCGATAGCGATCGTCATAGTCGAGGACGATCGTGTCGGCCGGTTCGCCGGACCAGGAGCCAGCGGGACGGACGGAATGTGCGTGTTGCATGGAATCGCCAGCGTTCACAGAAGGAGCTTCGCGCCCCGGCATCGGTCCTTCCCATACGCGCCTTGGGCGGATTAGAAAAGCCTTGAAGTCGCGGAACGCCGCCCGGGGGTTTGCTGTTGACGGTGCGACGATTGACCATAGCGCGCCAGGGATCATTGGGAGGTTGCACTGAGCGAATCTGCTCTTTCAACTGGCTGCTGCGTCGCCGGAGGCGGTCCAGCGGGCATGATGCTTGGATTTCTGCTTGCGCGCGCCGGCGTCGATGTCGTCGTGCTGGAGAAACATGCCGATTTCCTGCGCGACTTTCGCGGCGATACGGTCCACCCGTCGACTTTGAACATCATGAAAGAATTGGGATTTCTCGACGAGTTCCTGAAACTGCCGCACCAGAACGTGTCCCAATTGGAAGGCTGGTTTGGCGACACGCGCGCCGTCATCGCCGATTTCTCGTCGCTGCCGGCCCCGTGCAATTTCATCGCCTTGATGCCGCAATGGGATTTCCTGAATTTTCTGGCGGCCAAGGGCGCTGGCTTCAAGACCTTTCGGCTTTTGATGCGCACGCAGGCCCTATCGCTGATCGAGGAAGCCGGCCGGATCGTCGGCGTCAATGCTGAGGGGCCCGACGGGCCGCTGACAATCCGCGCCAATCTCACGATCGCGGCGGATGGGCGTCATTCGACCTTACGCGACGCCGCCGGTCTCAAGTCGATCGATCTTGGGGCGCCAATGGATGTGTTGTGGTTTCGCGTCCCGCGCCAAGACAGCGACGGGGCTGACATCACCGGGCGCTTCGATACGGGAAGCATCTTCATCAGAATCAATCGCGGCGCCTATTGGCAATGCGGCTATGTCATCGCCAAGGGCGCGATAGACGCGTTGCATGCGCGCGGGCTTCCGGCGTTCAAGGCCGACGCCGCGCGGTTGATGGGGCTGCCCATCGCACGGCTGGCCGAGATCGCCAGCTTCGATGACGTGAAATTGCTGAGCGTCGCGGTCGACCGGCTGGAGCGATGGCGCCGACCGGGCTTTCTGGCGATCGGCGACGCCGCCCATGCGATGTCGCCAATCGGCGGCGTCGGCATCAACCTGGCCGTCCAGGACGCGGTCGCCGCCGCCAATCGTCTGACGGCGCCGCTGCTGAAGGGCCATGTCGGCGACGACGATCTCGCCGCCGTCGAGCGCCGCCGGCTTTTTCCGACGCGCGCCACCCAATGGGCGCAAGTGACAGCTCAGAACAATATTGTCGCGCGGGCGCTGAACCAGGCTGCGCCGCTGAGGCCGCCGCTCGCTTTCCGGTTGATCGGACGATTCGCGTTCCTGCGCCGGCTGATGGCGCGGCTCGTCGGCATGGGGGTACGCCCCGAACATGTGGGCGGCGCCCCTCAATGAGCGCGCATGCCGGCGTCCGCGCCTGCGACGGCAGCGGAGTCCGGGAATCTGAAAAACGCCAGTCGGCCTGTAAGCCGGGTTCTGTATGGCCCGGGGCGTGAGCCCCGCGCGTGACGGCCATTCCTCTGGGACGTCCGTCGCCGGACGCCTCTAGCAACCAACCCGAACGACCAGCCCGGGGACGGGCCTGAGGCGCTTTTGGCGCTTCGTGTCGCTCCTATTCGGTCTTGCTCCCGGCGGGGCTTGCCATGCCGCTGACGTTGCCGCCCGCGCGGTGCGCTCTTACCGCACCCTTTCACCCTTACCGGCCGTGAGGCCGGCGGTCTGCTCTCTGTGGCGCTTTCCCTGGGGTCGCCCCCGCCGGACGTTATCCGGCGCCGTGTCTCCGTGGAGCCCGGACTTTCCTCCGCTCGCGAAGAGCGACGGCCGTCCAGCCGACTGGCGCCGGAGGCAATAGGGGCGCAGGGGCCCCCGGTCAAGCTCGGCTCACGCCGATGGCGGCCGCCAGTATTCATATCGAATGGATTTCATGGCGCGGGGTCGTATAAGAGGGGGCGATGAACAATAAGATAGACGCCACGCCTCTGGTCTTTCCTTTTCCCGACCCTCCCGATCGCGGCCGCGTGATCGAGGTCGCGCCGGGCATATTATGGGCGCGCATCCCGCTGCCGTTCCGGCTTGATCACGTCAACGTCTATTTTATCGACGATGGCGACGGCTGGGCCGTGGTGGACACCGGGATCAATGATGAGAACGCGCGCGCCGCATGGAATGGGCTTCTGGCCGGGCCGTTGGCCGGACGGCGCCTGACGCGGCTGATCGTCACCCATATGCACCCGGATCATATCGGTCTTGCCGGCTGGCTGACCGAAAAATTCGACATTCCCCTGCTGACCAGCCAGACGGCCTATGTCGAAAGCCTGAACCTCAGTCTTGCGCCCGGCAAGTGTCAGGCGCCGGTCTATCGCGATTTTTATCTGCGCAACGGCCTTGATGAGGCGACGACGGCGCTGATCACCACCATGGGCCACGATTACCTCCGCATGGTCGCGCCACTGCCGCCAATATTCGAGCGCCTGGTGGCGGGCGACGAACTTACGATCGGCGGACGTAAATTCCAGATATTGGCGGGCGATGGCCACGCGCCCGAGCAGCTCATGCTGTTCAACCGCGAGGAGAGGCTGTTTCTGGCGGCCGACCAGACGCTCGCCAAAATTTCGCCCAATGTCGGCGTCCCCGCCGTGAGTCCGCGCGGCGATCCGCTCCGCCTCTACCTGCGCTCTCTGGCTGCGCTGAAGGCCGAGTTGCCAGAAGATTCGCTGGTTCTGGCGGGCCATCAACTGCCTTTTTACGGCCTGCATGAACGCATCGGCGAATTGGCGGCGCATCATGCGGCCCGATGCGAGGCCTTGCGCCTGGCCTGCTGTGAGAAGCCGCATCGTCCTGCCGAATTGCTGACCGTCATGTTCACGCGCAAACTCGACCCCCATCAGATGGGGTTCGCCTTCAGCGAATTGTTCGCGCATATGAATTATATGCTCGCGCGCGGCGCGCTGGCATGGGTTGAGGGAGAGGCGCGCTTGACCGCGGCCGCGTAGAGGGCGCCGCGGGATGCGAAAACTCTTGCTCATCGGCATTGGCGCCGGCCATCGCGACCATATCACCATGCAGGGGATCAGGGCGCTGAACGCCGTCGATGTCTTCTTCACCCTCGACAAGGGGCGCGAGAAGGAGGATCTGGCTCATCTTCGGCGGGAGATTTGCGAGGCCTATGTCGCCGACCGATCCTATCGGACGATCGCCGTGCCGGACCCGGCGCGCGATCGAACGTCGTCCTGTTACGATTCGGCGGTGAAGGATTGGCACGAACGCCGCGCGGCGATCTTTGAAAAAATGATCGCCGAGGAATTGGGAGAAGAGGAGTGCGGCGCGTTTCTCGTCTGGGGCGATCCCTCGCTCTATGACAGCACGTTGCGCATCGTCCAGCACATTCTCGCCAAAGGCGCCCTCGAATTCACTTATGAGGTCATTCCGGGCGTCAGCAGCGTCCATGCCCTCGCCGCCGCCCACAAGATCTCTCTTAACCGGATCGGGGCGCCGATTCATATTACTACGGGTCGCAATGTGGCCGGGGGATTTCCCGACAATTTCGACAATTGCGTCGTGATGCTCGACGCCGACTGCGCCTTCAAACAGATCAAGGACGCCGATGTCTGGATCTATTGGGGCGCTTATGTCGCAACCAAGGACGAGATCCTTGTGTCGGGCCGGTTGCTGGAGGTCTCGGGCGCTATCGAGCGCATCCGCGGCGAAGCCAGGGCGCGGAAAGGTTGGATCATGGATATTTATCTGCTCAGAAGGCGCGACAAGCCTTGAAGCCGGGGCGTCGAGACCCCGCGCCAAAGGGGCGCGGCGAGGAAAAGAATGCTATCAGCTTCGCCAATCGGGCGCCGGCCTTTAGGTCGGGCCGCCATCGGAGCCCATGAATGTCGTCGCCTCAGCGTGAAGAAACCCATTTCGGCGATCAACGCGTCCCCCTCGCCGAGAAGCAGGGGCTGGTCGACGATGTCTTCCATAAAGTCGCCGACCGCTACGATCTGATGAACGACCTGATGTCGGCCGGCCTGCACCGGCTCTGGAAGGATGCGCTGGTCGCCAAAGTGCATCCCCCTCGCAACAAGCCATTTGCGCATCTCGATGTCGCCGGCGGCACCGGCGACGTCGCCTTTCGCGTCGCCGAGGCGGGCGGCCCCTTTACCGCCGTGACGGCGCTCGACATCAATGGCGATATGCTGCGGGTCGGCCGCCAGCGCGCGGCCAAGCGCAAAGCCGGGGCGCGAATCGCCTTCGTTGAGGGCAATGCCGAGGATTTGCCTTTGCCGGGCGATCATTTCGACGCCTATACGATCGCCTTCGGCATCCGCAATGTGCCGCGCATCGACAAGGCGTTGGGCGAGGCTTATCGTGTGCTCAAGCGCGGCGGGCGGTTCCTCGCCCTTGAGTTCTCGCGCGTCGACACGCCGCTTCTCGATCGCCTTTATGACGCCTATTCCATGACCGCCATTCCTGCGCTCGGCAGAATCGTCACCGGCGATGGCGAGCCTTATCGCTACCTCGTCGAATCGATCCGCCGCTTCCCAGCCCCGGAGCGGTTTGCCGATATGATCAGCGACGCGGGCTTTTTGCGCGCCGATTTCACAAGACTGTCGGGCGGCGTCGTCGCCATTCATTCCGGTTGGAAGCTTTAGATTTGGGGCTGTTGGCAAATCTCGGCCATTGCGCCCGCCTTGCCCGTGCCGGTTTCGTGCTGGCGCGCGAGGGCGCGTTCGTCGATGTCGATCCGCAAATATTGCCGCCTTTGGCGCGCGCGCCCCTCGCGCTCGCCAATCTTATGGCGCGGCGCGGCGCGAAAGGTCTCGGCGGCTTGTCGACGGCGATCGATCGGCTCGGCCCTTCCTATGTGAAGCTTGGTCAGTTCGTCTCGACCAGAGCCGATATCGTCGGCCCTAAAGTTGTTGAGCAGCTTGAGCTTTTGCAGGATCGGGTGTCTCCCCATCCGCTAGGCGTTTCGGTTGCGACGATCGAGACAGCCTTTGGCGTGAAGCTCGACACGCTGTTTGTCGAATTCGGCGATGCGGTAGCGGCGGCCTCGATCGCTCAGGTGCATCGCGCCCGCGTGCAGGATGGCGGGACGATTCGCGAAGTCGCGGTCAAGGTCTTGCGGCCGGGCGTCGAGAGGCGCTTTGCGCGCGATCTCTCCGATATGTTCTTCGCCGCGAGGCTGGCGCAAAGGCTGGCGCCGGACATGCGCCGGTTGAAGCCCATCGAAATCGTCGAGGCGCTCGCCCGCTCGGTGCGTATCGAGATGGACTTTCGACTTGAAGCGGCGGCGGCCTCCGAATTCGCCGAAAATGTCGCTGAAGATCCCGAGTTTCGCGTGCCCAATGTCGACTGGGATCGGACCACTCGCGAAGTGCTGACCACGGAATGGATCGACGGTTTGCCGCTGTCCGATCCCGACCGGCTTGCCGCCGCCGGATTTGATCCGCCGGCGCTGGGGCGTATCCTGATTCAATCGTTCCTGCGCCACGCCCTGCGCGACGGCCTTTTTCACGCCGACATGCACCAAGGCAATCTGTTCGTCGATCCTCAAGGACGCATTGTCGCGGTCGACTTTGGCATTATGGGCCGGCTGGGGTTGAAAGAACGCCGATTTCTCGCCGAAATCCTCTACGGCTTCATCACGCGTGATTATCGGCGCGTCGCCGAAGTGCATTTCGAAGCCGGCTATGTCCCGCCGAATCACCGGGTCGAGGATTTCGCCCAGGCGATTCGCGCGATCGGCGAGCCGATCCATTCGCGCACCGCCGATCAGATTTCGATGGCGAAGCTGCTGACGTTACTCTTTGAGATCACAGCTCTTTTCGACATGGCGACCCGGATCGAACTGGTCATGCTGCAAAAGACCATGGTTGTCGTCGAGGGCGTCGCGCGCAAGCTCGATCCGCGCCTCAACATGTGGGAGACTGCCGAGCCGGTGGTCGGCGGCTGGATCGCCGAAAATCTGGGGCCTCGCGGCAGGATCGAGGACGTCGGACGCGGTCTGTCCATGCTCGCCAAACTCGCCGCCGACGCGCCACAGCGGCTGGAGCGGCTCGGCCGGCTGATCGAGCGTTGGGAGGACGCCGTCGCTGCGGGTCGCCTGTTCGGCGATATCGAGAGAATCGCCAAGCGCGAGGAGCGGCGGTTGGCTTTTGGGCCGATGATGGTGCTTATAGCGGTCGTGGTCTTGCTGGCCTGGATCGCCTATCGCATGTGAGGATCGTGCGGCGTCTCAAGCCTTTGTCCGCGATGGTGCCGATATGTCTGCTACCTCCTCTCGCATTCTCCTCGTCATTGGCGGGGGCATCGCGGCCTATAAGGCGCTGGAACTGATCCGGCGCCTGCGCGAGCGCGACGTCGGCGTGCGTGTCGTGATGACGGCGGCCGCCGCCAAGTTCATCACCCCGCTTTCGGCGGCTGCGCTCAGCGGCGACAAGGTCTATCAAGACCTGTTCTCGCTGACCGATGAAGCCGAGATGGGCCATATCGAATTGTCGCGCGAAGCCGATCTTGTCGTCGTCGCCCCCGCCACCGCCAATCTGCTGGCGCGGATGGCGGGCGGCCTCGCAGATGACATGGCGACGACAATATTGTTGGCGACCGACAAGAAAACCCTGGTCGCGCCGGCGATGAATTTGCGTATGTGGCTTCACCCGGCGACGCAGCGCAATATCGAGACGCTTCGCAAGGATGGAATTCTGTTCGTCGGACCTGACGATGGGGATATGGCCTGCGGCGAATATGGCCCTGGCCGGATGGCTGAACCGATGGCGATCGTCGCGGCGATCGAGGATGCGCTATCCCGACCGACTCAGATCGCGTTGCCCGCGGGGGTCGGGTGCGCAACGAACAAATCGAACGGCCGGTTGGTCGGCAAGCATGTGCTCGTGACCTCCGGCCCAACTCATGAACCCATCGATCCCGTCCGGTTCATCGGCAATCGTTCTTCCGGCCAGCAGGGTCACGCCATCGCTGAGGCGGCCGCGCGGGCAGGCGCAAGAGTGACGCTTGTCAGCGGACCCGTTTGCATCGCAGACCCCGCTGGCGTCCAGGCGGTGCGCGTTGAAAGCGCGCGCGAAATGCTGGCCGCCGTCGAGGCGGCGTTGCCCGCCGATGTTTTCATTTCGGCTGCGGCGGTCGCCGATTGGCGCGTCGAACATTTTGGCTCGCAAAAAATCAAGAAGGGCGCGGGGGGACCACCCAGCCTCGCATTGGTTGAAAACCCCGACATTCTTGCGGCGATTGGCCGCAAGTCGACCGATCGACCGAGGCTGATCGTCGGCTTTGCGGCCGAGACCGAAAATCTGATCGCCAACGCGCGCCACAAACTGCGGCAAAAGAAATGCGATCTGATTCTCGCCAACAGCGTCGCGGAAGGGTCGGGAACATTCGGCGGGAATAGCAATACCGTCCATTTGGTGACGGAAACAGCCGCCGAGCCTTGGCCGACAATGAGCAAACGGGAGGTTGCCGCCCGACTGGTTGATCGGTTGGTCGCCATGCTGCATAACAAGGCATGATCAACGTCTCGATCAAGAGGCTTCCGCACGCAGCGGATTTGCACTTACCCATTTACCATAGCGAAGGCGCGGCCGGCTTGGACCTCATGGCTGCTTCGACGACGCACGCCGATATCGTCCTGCAGCCGGGCGGGCGAGCCTTGGTCCCGACCGGATTTGCGATCGAATTGCCGCAGGGCTATGAGGCGCAAGTCAGGCCCCGCTCCGGCCTGGCGCTTAATTCCGGGATTACCGTCCTGAACAGCCCGGGCACGATTGATTCTGATTACCGTGGCGAGATTGGCGTCATTTTGATAAATCTTGGGAGCCATCCATTTGTAATCAAACGCGGAACGCGAATAGCGCAGCTTGTCGTCGCTCCCGTCGAGCGCGTTGTGCTGGTGGAGACGGACGGATTGGAAGACAGCGCTCGCGGCGCGGGCGGATTTGGATCAACAGGACGCGGTACGGAGAAATAGCATGAATCTTTTGTCGAGGCGCAGCATGCTTGCGATCGCCGCAGTCGTGGATGTCGCGCTTTACGCGCGGCCGACGCCTGTAGCGGCGAAGTCGCTCGCCGCGCGCCACCATTTGCCGCCGCGCCATCTTGAAACCCTGCTGCAGGGTCTCGTGCAAGCCAATATTTTGAAGGGCGTGCGCGGGCCGCGCGGCGGCTATGAACTCGCGCGCGAAAGGCGCAAGATCACCGCTGGTGAAATCGTGCGAACGGCGCTGGCGTTGAGCGCCGCCGATCCGAGCGAAATCGGGGCGTCCTCCAAGCTCGTCAAGAAGGTCATCGAGCCTAGCGTTCGAAAGGCTGGGGATGGCTTTCTCGCCAATCTCGACGCCATTACCGTCGAAGACCTTTGCGCCGAGGCGGTCGCCGCGCGGGTTCTCGAAGATGACAAAAGCGGCGCGGATTTCGCAATCTGACCACGTGGTTGCACGCGTTCCATGTAGACACTCTGTCCATTGCTGATAGGATTCGCGACTTTCAGCCGCTCTGGTCAGCGATTGGCGGCGCAAGGGAGGATTCGTGATGGCCGACGCTCATTCGAAAGCCGCGGAGCCCGGGGCGCGCGCCCCCGGCAGGGGGCGCATCTATGATTCGATCACCCAAACGATCGGCGACACGCCAATCGTCCGGCTCGATCGCATCGCGAGGGAAAAGGGCGTCGGCGCGCATCTCCTGGCCAAGCTCGAGTTCTTCAATCCGATCTCAAGCGTCAAGGACCGTATCGGCGTGGCGATGGTCGACGCCCTGGAGGCGCAGGGGAAGATCGCGCCAGGACGCGGCGTGCTTGTCGAGCCGACCTCCGGCAATACCGGAATCGCGCTTGCCTTCGTCGCCGCAGCGCGCGGTTACAAACTGATTCTGGTGATGCCGGAGTCGATGTCGATCGAGCGCCGCAAGATGCTCGCGTTGCTCGGGGCCGAACTCGTGCTGACGCCTGCGCCGCAGGGAATGAAAGGCGCCATCGCCAAAGCGCAGGAGATTGTCGCCGCCACGCCCGGCGCCGTCATTCCCCAACAATTCGAGAATCCCGCCAATCCGGAAATCCACCGCCGCACCACCGCCGAGGAAATCTGGAACGACACCCATGGCGAGGTCGACGCCATTATTTCGGGCGTCGGCACGGGAGGCACGATCACCGGCGTCGGCCAGATTCTGAAGCCGCGCCGGCCGACCCTCAAAATGATCGCAGTAGAGCCCGAAGATTCGGCGGTTTTGTCCGGCGGTCAACCGGGGCCCCATAAGATACAGGGCATTGGCGCTGGGTTTGCGCCGGCCATTCTCGACCGCAGCGTGATCGACGAAGTCGTCACGGTCGGCAATCAGACTTCCTTCGATACGGCGCGGCTCGTCGCTCGTCTGGAGGGAATCCCGGTCGGTATTTCGTCGGGCGCCGCGGTCGCCGCGGCCATCGAAGTTGGACGCCGTCCCGAATATGTCGGGAAGAACATCGTCATCATCATACCCTCCTTTGCGGAGCGCTATCTCTCGACGGCTTTGTTTGAAGGCTTGTGAAAATCTTCGGGCGCGCTCAACGCGCCCGAACGATGCCGTGCGTCAGGCTGGCGTTGGTCGGATAGAGGGGAATGAGGCAGGCCTGCAGGGCATGGTAAATGTCGGGCTTGCCGACGAAATAACCGTCGATCGGATTCAAGGAATCATCGAGCTGCGGGAGCCAACCGCCCAGGCGCCGATCAATGAAATGACGCGCTGAAAAGCTCCAGATGCGCCGATACCAGTCTTCGTAGAAGTCGCCGCTTTCATGCGCCGCCAGGAATGCGGCCGCGCCGATTCCTTCGCAGCATGGCCACCAGATTCGGTCGCGGATGCGCGGACGGCCGTCCCATTCAAGCGTGTAATAGAAGCCGCCGCGCGCTGCATCCCAGCCGACGCTCGTCGCTTCGGCGAAGAGGCCTTTGGCGGCGTCCGGCAACCATGCGATCCGCCGTTCGCCCAATTCCCACAATTGCATGGCCAGACGCGACCATTCCAGCCAATGGCCCGGCGTCGTCCCGTAGGGGCGAAACATGTCGGAGCCCTTATATTCGCGATCGATCGTCCAGTCGGCGCGGTAATGTTCGGGCACGCGCCAATGCTCCGATCCCGCCATGCGGCGCAAGATGAGATCGGCGATGCTTTCGGCCTTGGCGAGATAGGCGCGCTCGCCAGTCGCCTCGAAGGCCGCCATCAGCGCTTCAGTCAGATGCATGTTGGAATTTTGTCCGCGATAGGCGGAGATCGGCGACCAGTCGGCCGCGAATTCTTCCGCGCTCGCGCCATAGGGCGCCTCCCAGAAACGCTTGTCGAGGATTTCGCTGATGTCGGCGAGCAGGCGATCGGCGAGCGGATGGCCGACGATTCTGGCGCTCGATGCGGCGAGCAGCACGAAGGCGTGGCCATAAGCGAGCTTTTCGGTCTCGCGCGGCCCGTGATTGTCAAACGACCAGAAGTAGCCGCCGTTCTTTGCATCGCGATGGCGATTGAGGATGGCGTTCATGCCATGATCGACAAAATCGTCGGCGCCGGGTCGGCCCAAGAGGTGACCAATGGCGAAGCAATGGACCATGCGCGTGGTCGCGTGCAGCGGGCGCGCCGAATCGCTCGCGATCGCACGGCCCGCATTGTCGATCGAGTGAAAACCGCCAGCGGGATCGAACGATTCGTCCTCGAAAAACGCAAAGAGGTCCTCCGCTTGGGCCTGCAGCCAGCGACGGTGTCCTTCGTTTTGAGGCCATGATTGAGATTCGACGGACAAACCAGTCATTGCCTGAACAACCTCCCGTTCGTCCGGCGCCGGACGCGCAGCAGGATCGGGCATTTCAGCTCAGCCGGCAAGGGATCAGTCCGCCGGGGATCAGTCCGCCAGCGCCCTCAAATCCGTCGGGCCTGAACATTCTGGCGCGCGTGGCGACAAACTGGCATAAGGACGACATGATTCCCGCCGCGAATCTCGCTTCGAAATCGATGGCAACCCCGGGAGAGGCCCCAGGCGCCGATCCTGGTTTTGCGCTTTACGTTCATTGGCCGTTCTGTCTCGCCAAATGTCCCTATTGCGACTTCAACAGCCATGTGCGCAGCGCCGCGATCGACGAGGACCGTTACGTCGCGGCCTTTGTCGCCGAGATCAAACATCGCGCTGAAAGCGCGCCGGGCCGTGTCGTTCGCTCTGTTTTCTTTGGAGGCGGCACGCCCTCGCTGATGCGTCCGCAGACAGTGCAGGCGGTGATCGACGCAGTCGCGGCCGCATGGAGCATCGCGCCGGGCGCCGAGATCACGCTCGAAGCCAACCCGACCAGCGTCGAAGCCGGCCGCTTCCGCGGTTATCGCGCGGCGGGCGTCAACCGCCTGTCGATCGGCGTACAAGCGCTGAACGATTCCGATCTTAAATTCCTGGGGCGCCGTCACACGGTTGAGGAAGCGCTCGCCGCGCTGAAAGTGGCGTCATCGATCTTTTCGCGCCATTCGTTCGATCTCATTTATGCGCGGCCAGGACAGAGCGTAGACGCCTGGCGGGCCGAACTGCGCCAGGCTCTGGATCTGGCGGGCGAGCACCTCTCGCTCTACCAGTTGACCATTGAGCCCGATACGATGTTCGAGCGCCTGTGGAAGGCCGGCAAATTGGCGGTCCCCGACGCCGATCTTGGACGCGAGCTTTTCGATGCGACGCAGGAGATCACTCAGGCGCATGGCTTGCCCGCTTATGAAGTGTCGAACCACGCCCGGCCCGGCGGCGAGAGCCAGCACAATCTGGTCTATTGGCGCTACGGCGAATATGCCGGAATTGGCCCGGGCGCGCATGGCCGCCTGGTCACGCCGGCGGGACGGCGCGCGCAGTCGGCCGAGAAGCATCCGGAGATGTGGCTGACCCAAGTCGAGAGCGAAGGGCACGGCCTCATCGAGAATGAGCTGCTGACCGCCGAGGAACAGGGCGACGAATTTCTGCTGATGGGGCTTCGCCTAGCCGAAGGCATCGATCCCGAGCGCTTCAAGTGGTTGAGCGGGCGCGCGCTGGACCAGCAGCAAATCGACTCGCTTACCGCTGATGGTTTTCTTGTCGCTGACGAGACCGGACGGGTCCGTGTGACTCCGGCGGGTTTTCCGTTGCTCGATTCGGTTGTGGCGGATCTAGCGGCGTAGGTGACGGAATTCGCCAGGCGATGCGGCTCGGGGGGTCGTCCCGACGAGGACGAGATGGCTGGAATCGCCTGCCTTCAACATTGAGCGTCGTTCGTTGGGGGAGCGAACGCTGATCGATTGCTACCGCACTTCGGGACTTCTGCCGGCGTGACGACCCACGCTTGCACATCGTTCCGCGCGGCGCGTGCCGGCGCGACGACCCTATCTCGTCGGCACGGGATGCTCGCCGCGGTAGTCGTAGAAGCCGCGCCGCGTCTTGCGTCCCAACCATCCCGCCTCGACATATTTCACCAGCAGTGGGCAGGGGCGATATTTGGAATCGGCGAGCCCCTCGTGCAGCACCTGCATGACCGCCAGACAAGTATCGAGGCCGATGAAATCGGCCAGTTGCAGCGGACCCATCGGATGGTTGGCGCCCAGGCGCATCGCGGTGTCGATCGCCTCGACCGAGCCGACACCCTCATAAAGCGTGTAGATCGCCTCGTTGATCATCGGCAGAAGGATGCGATTGACGATGAAGGCGGGGAAGTCTTCCGACATCGTCGACGTCTTGCCGAGGCGGGCAATGAACGCTTTGGCCGCCTCGAACGTGTCGTCCTGCGTGGCGATCCCGCGGATTAGTTCGACAAGTTGCATGCGTGGCACGGGATTCATGAAATGAATGCCGATGAAGCGCTCGGGATGTTCGGTCACCGAAGCCAGCCGCGTGATCGAAATCGACGATGTGTTGGAGCTGACGATCGCATCGGCTTTGAGGAAGGGACGCAGGTTGGTGAAAATCTTGCGCTTCACTTCCTCGTTTTCGGAAGCGGCCTCGATGATGAGATCGCAATCGCCGAGCTTGTCCTGGCCCGATGTCGTGGAAATGCGCGCGAGCGTCGCGACGCGCTCGGCTTCGTCCATCTGGCCCTTGGCGACCTGACGCGCCAGAAGGCCGTTGATCGTCGCCAGACCGGCCTGCAATCGCTCTTCCGCAATATCGTTCATCACGACTTCGAGGCCGGCCTGCGCACAGACATGCGCGATGCCGCTGCCCATTTGCCCGGCTCCGATCACGCCAACCCTGTTGATCGCAAACGTCATTTTCTCATCCGGCAGTCCCTGGAGCCCAAGACAAGGCGCCCGATGGGCGCTGCTGCAAACAGGGACGCACGCGCATCCATAACCGATTGCCGCGTCGCAACAAAGCCTATCGTCCGATTTTTGTCAGCTCCTGGGCAAGTTCGGGCAACGCGGCATAGAGGTCGGCGACCAGGCCATAATCGGCGACCTGAAAGATCGGGGCCTCTTCGTCCTTGTTGATGGCGACGATGACCTTGGAATCCTTCATGCCGGCCAGATGCTGGATCGCCCCCGATATGCCGACCGCGATATAAAGATCAGGCGCCACCACTTTGCCGGTCTGGCCGACCTGCCAGTCGTTGGGGGCGTAGCCGGCGTCGACCGCGGCGCGTGAGGCGCCCATCGCCGCGCCGAGCTTGTCGGCGACCGGCTCGATATAGGTCTTGAAATTCTCCGCCTTCTGCATTGCCCGGCCGCCCGAAATGATGATCTTGGCGGAGGTCAGCTCCGGTCGGTCGGACTTGGCGAGAGCCTCGCCCTTGAAGGAAGAAAGGCCCGGATCGGCCGCCGCGCTCACCGCCTCGATCGGCGCAGGGCCGCCCGCCCCGGTCGCGGCGAAGGAAGGGGTGCGGATCGTCATCACCAGTTTGGAATCGCTCGATTGCACCGTCTGGATGGCGTTGCCCGCATAAATCGGGCGTTCAAACGTGTCGGGGGCGATCACCTTGGTGATGTCGGAAACCTGCATCACGTCGAGCAGGGCCGCGACATGCGGCAGTACGTTCTTCGAATAGGCGCTCGATGCCGCCACGATCGCCTGGTAATCGCCCGCCAGAGAGACGATCAGCGCGGCGAGCGGCTCGGCCAGCCCATGCGCGTAGCGTGCGTCGTCGGCGACCCGCACCCGTGCGACCCCGTCCAGTTTGGCGGCGGCTTCCGCCGCGCCTGCGACATTGCTTCCTGCGATCAACACGTCGACGGGCGCGCTGAGTTCCAGCGCCGCCGTCAGCGCGCGCGCGGTAATGTCAGCCAAATGGCCATTGGCGACTTCGGCAAAAAGGAGGGTCGCCACGTCAGATCACTCCCGCTTCGTCTCTGAGTTTGGCGACGAGTTCAGCCACCGATTTTACTTTGACGCCGGCCTTGCGCCCGCCCGGCTCGGTCGTTTTCAGCACTTTCAGGCGCGGGGCGACGTCGACGCCGTAATCGGCCGGCGTCTTCTCGTCGATCGGCTTCTTCTTCGCCTTCATGATGTTGGGCAGCGAGGCGTAGCGCGGTTCGTTCAGGCGCAAATCCGTCGTCACGATCGCCGGCAGTTTCAATTCGACCGTCTGCAGGCCGCCGTCCACCTCACGCGTCACCTCGACCGACCCGTCGCCGATCGCTACTTTCGAGGCGAACGCCCCCTGTCCCCAACCCAGTAGCGCGGCGAGCATCTGGCCGGTCTGATTGCAATCGTCGTCGATCGCCTGCTTGCCGAGAATGACGAGGCCGGGCTGTTCGGCCTCGACGACGCCTTTCAGCAATTTGGCGACCGCCAGCGGCTCGACCGGCCCGTCGACCTTGATCAGAATGCCGCGATCGGCGCCCATGGCGAGGCCCGTGCGCAAGGTTTCGGCCGCCTGCGCCGGCCCAATCGAGATCACGATCACCTCGCTCGCCTTGCCCGCTTCCTTCTGGCGAAGCGCTTCCTCGACGGCGATTTCATCGAATGGGTTCATCGACATTTTGACATTGGCGAGTTCCACGCCTGACCCGTCCGACCGCACCCGAATCTTCACGTTGTAATCGACAACCCTTTTTACGGGCACGAGGATTTTCATCTTGTCGCGAGCTCCGGCGAGGCGCGGGGGCGTGCAGGCCCCAGCAAATAAGGCCGCAACCCCTAATCGCGGCGGCGCGCTAAGTCAACGAGACGGCGCTCGCCCGAAAATCGATCGCGCCGGGCGGCGTTCGACGACGCTCCGGCGCCAAGGCGATTGACATAGGGTCGGGTCAAAATCGAAGATGGATTGCGACGTTTTCCTGCGCTTAAACCGGCGAAGCGGATATTGCTTCAGAATGCCGGGAAAATGGCGGCTGGTTCGGGCAGAGTGTGGGCGTGAGAGAACTGGATATTCTGACGGATCAGTTGAAGTTTGGCGCGATTTCGCGTCGCGAATTGATGATGCGCGCCGGGACGCTCGGCGTCTCCACTTCGCTCATTTCCACATTTCTGAGCAGTTTCGACGCGCTGGCGGCCGACACGCCAAAGAAGGGCGGCCTGCTGCGCCTCGGCCTCGCGGGCGGCGCCGCCGCGGATACTCTGGACTTCAGCGCCTATACCGACTCGGTAATGATCGTAGCCGGGCGCGGCATATTTAACGGCCTCGTTGAATGGGCCGCCGACGGCAGACCCGTCGCGGACCTCGCGATCAATTGGGAGGCGAAGAACGGCGCCGCCGACTGGGTGTTCAATCTGCGCAAGGGGATCAGGTTCTCCAATGGCCAGGAGTTTACTGCTGACGATGCGGTCTACTCCCTGAATCTGCATCGCGGCGACCATAAATCGGGCGCTTCCGGCGCGGTGAAGGCGATCAAGGATCTCAAGAAAATCGACAAATACCAGATCCAGATCGCGCTGGACGCGGGCGACGCCGACTTCCCTTATGTCTTGACCGACTATCGCCTGCTGATGGTCCCGGACGGCTTCAAGGATTGGTCAAAGCCCATCGGCACCGGCGCCTTTGTCCTCGACAGGTTCGATCCCGGGGTCCAGATCGCGCTCAAAAAGACCGCCGATTATTGGAAGGAAGGCCGCGGTCATATCGACGCGGCGGAAATAACCGTGATCGACGACAGTTCCGAGCGTCTCGATGCGCTGGTCTCCGGTCAGATCGACATTATGAACCGGGTCGACCACAAGGCCGCGGGACTGCTCGCCAAGACGCCGAGGATGGAAATAGTCCGTGCGCCAGGCGGCTGGCATGCCGTCATGGCGATGGAAATCGACAAGCCGCCTTATGACAATCCCGAAGTCAGATTGGCCTTGAAATATGCGGTCGATCGCGAACAGATTCTCAAGACGCTGTTCGGCGGCTATGGCAGGCTCGGCAATGACCATCCGATCCCATCAGGCGATCCCTATTTCAATAAGGATCTTCCGCAAAGAAAGCGTGATCCGGATAAGGCCGCTTTTTATCTCAAGAAGTCTGGCCTCGATCCGACAATTGTCCTGCAGGCTTCCGACGCGGCCTTTGCCGGCGCGGCCGACTTGGGCGCGCTCGTTCAAGCCGGCGCCAGCAAAGCAGGACTCCGAATCGAGCTCAAGAAGGAGCCGTCCGACGGTTTCTGGGAAAATGTCTGGCTCAAGGGCGCTTTTGTCGAGAGCTACTGGAGCGGCCGCGCCGCGGCGACCGAAATACTGTCGATCGTTTACGCCGCCAATGCGCCCTTGAACGAATCGCACTGGAAAAACGATAGGTTCGAGAAGCTTCTGGCCGACGCCAAGAGCGAAACGGACGAGACAAGGCGCAAGGGCTATATCTGGGAGATGCAGGCGATGCTGCATGAAGACGGCGGCGCGATCATACCAGTTTTCCGCGACTGGATCGACGCTCATAGCGACAGCGTTGGGGGCCATACGCCGCATGGCGGTCTTGACATGGACAATGGCTACATTCTCGAAAAGGCCTTCTTCAGGGCTTGATCGGCGGGTCGATCGCGCCTTGCTAAGGTCAAATTTTTGGGGCCGCCTCCCGATTTGCCCGCTCTAGACGAATCGCGTTGATCAGCGGCGGGAGGAGGGGCTGAGTCCTCGCCCTTGCCGCGCGCGCCATTCATTGGCTATACGGCTTGGATGGAGCTTCGCGCGTCGCGGGTTTCGGGGAGGGTTAGGCGTCAATTCAAGAACCTAAGCGGCATCCGATCTTGGTTTGATCGGATTTCGCCTCAGGCGGCGTTTTGGATTTCCCGACGCCCGGCGGCGCCAGTCGGAAGCGATCGGCGGAACAGGATAGGGAAGACTCATGCGTGGCCCCGGGGGACCGCGTCTTTTGCTGCGGCGGCTGCGCGAGGTGATGGCGGAGCCCGTCACGGCGCAGGCGCGGCTTGACCGAATCGTGGTCCTTATCGCCTCCAACATGGTGGCCGAGGTTTGCTCGCTCTATGTTTCGCGAGCCGACGGGCCGTTGGAGCTGTTCGCCACCGAAGGATTGAAGCGCGAGGCGGTGCATCTGACGACGATGCGCCCCGATGAGGGACTGGTCGGCCTGATCGCGGCGAGCGCCGAACCGCTGGCGCTGTCGGACGCGCAGAATCATCCCTCCTTTTCCTTCAAGCCCGAGACGGGCGAAGAAATTTATCAATCCTTCCTGGGCGTGCCGGTCCTGCGCGGCGGCAATACATTGGGCGTGCTGGTCGTGCAAAATCGAGCGCGGCGAAGTTATTCGGAAGAAGAGATCGAGGCGTTGCAAACCACGGCGATGCTGCTCGCCGAACTGATCGCGTCTGGAGAATTGCAATCGATTGTGGGCCAGGGCGCGGAAATTGCCTTGCGCCGCTCTCTTTCGTTGAAAGGCGTGCCGATCGCCGAGGGGCTCGGGCTCGGACACGTCGTTCTTCATCAACCGAGGATCATCGTCACCCGCCTCGTCGCCGACGACGTGGATAGCGAAATGATCCGGCTGGAGACCGCGATCGAGGCGATGCGCGCTTCGGTCGACCAACTCATCGATCGCTCGGACGAAGCGGGCCCGGGCGAACATGTCGAGGTGTTGGAGGCGTTCCGGATGATCGCGCATGATCGCGGCTGGCTGCGCCGATTGCGCGAGGCGGTCAGCAGTGGGCTTACCGCCGAGGCGGCGGTCGAACGCGTCCAGAACGATGCGCGCGCCAGGCTGCAACGCCAGACCGATCCTTATCTGCGCGACCGGCTGCACGATCTCAACGATCTCGCCAATCGGCTGCTGCATCAATTGGCGGGTCAGAGTCTGACCTTGTTGCCCGACGCCTTGCCGGAGAACGCTATTCTGGTCGCCCGCTCGATGGGGCCGGCGGCGTTGCTGGACTACGACCGCTCGCGGTTGCGCGGCCTCGTTCTGGAAGAAGCGGGCGCGTCGAGCCATATTGCGATCGTCGCTCGCGCGCTTTCCATTCCGGCGGTCAGCGAAGTCGCCAATATTTCGGAAATCGTCGAACATGGCGACGCAATCATCGTGGATGGCGTCACCGGCGAAGTCCAATTGCGTCCGCAGCCGGACATCGAGGAATCCTACCGCGAAAAGGCGCGCCTGCGCGCGCGCCGCCAGGACCAATATCGCGCCTTGCGCGACACGCCCTCGGTGACGCGCGACGGCGTCGAGGTCGGCTTGCATATGAACGCCGGCCTGGTCGTCGACCTGCCGCACCTTGATGAAAGCGGCGCGCAATCCATCGGCCTCTTCCGCACCGAGCTCCAATTCATGCTGGCATTGCGTTTCCCGCGTCTGTCGGCGCAGGAAACGCTCTACAGGACGGTGCTGGACGCGGCGGGCGAGAGGCCCGTCACCTTCCGCACGCTCGATATCGGCGGCGACAAAGTGCTTCCTTATATGAAGGGGCCAGAGGAGGAAAATCCGGCTCTGGGTTGGCGGGCGATTCGCATCGGACTCGATAAGCCCGCGCTGCTTCGCACTCAGATGCGCGCGATGCTGCGCGCCGGCGCCGGGCGGAGCCTGCGCATCATGCTGCCGATGGTGTCGAGCGTCGACGAATTCGTCGCCGTGCGGGCCTTGCTCGAGCGCGAGCTCATTTTTTCCGATCGATGCGGGCGTCCGCGCCCAAGGGAGTTGCACGTCGGCGTCATGGTCGAAGTTCCCGCGCTGTTGTGGCAACTCGACGAAATCGCGACTCGAGCCGATTTCCTGTCGGTCGGCTCCAACGACCTTCAGCAATATCTCTATGCCGCCGATCGCGACAACAAGCGCGTGTCGTCCAGGTTCGATACTCTGTCCGCCGGGTTTCTGCGCGCCTTGAAGGCGATCGCCGACGCTGGGCGGCGCCATGGCAAGCCGGTGACCCTGTGCGGCGAAATCGGCGGACGCACGCTTGAAGCGATGACGCTTGTCGCCCTGGGCTATCGGGGACTGTCGATGTCGGCGGCCGCGATCGGGCCGATCAAAGCGATGGTGCTGTCGCTCGACGCCGGCGCGGCCGCGCGGGAGGTGGAGACGCTGCTCGCCGATAGCGGCGACGCGGCTTCCCTGCGCGAGCCTCTGCGTGCGCTCAGCGAGCGTCTCGGCGTGCGACTGTAGCGACCGCAGCCCCCTTCGCACATTCGGCCGCCGCGGTGCGTCAGCCGAGGCCGATCAGTCAAAGTCTGTGAACATCGTCATGCCGCCCAACAACAACCTCGATCTTATCCTGCGCCGCCATAAGGAAATCGACGCTCGCCTGTCCGAAGGCGGCGGCGCCGATTACGCCCAGCTTTCGCGCGAATTGGCCGATCTCGCTCCGGTCGTGGCGGCGATTACGGCCTATCGGGCCAAAGAGCGCGAGCGCGCCGATCTGACGGCCTTGATCGCCGATCCCGCCACCGACGGCGAAATGCGCGCGATGGCGCGCGAGGAGCTTGACGCCGCCGAGGCCGAGGCGGCCGCGATGTGGCAGGAGATCCGGCTTTCCTTATTGCCCAAGGACGCCGCCGACGAGGGCAACGTCATCCTCGAAGTGCGCGCTGGAACGGGCGGCGACGAAGCGGCCCTCTTCGCCGGCGACCTTTTCCGCATGTATCTGAAATATGCCGAATCCAAGCGCTGGAAGGTCGAAGTGCTTTCGATGAGCGAAGGCGCGGCGGGCGGCTACAAGGAAATCATCGCCGAGATCGCCGGACGCGGCGCCTTCGCCCGGCTCAAATATGAAAGCGGCGTGCATCGCGTGCAGCGCGTTCCGGCGACCGAAACGCAGGGGCGCATCCACACTTCGGCCGCCACCGTCGCTGTTTTGCCGGAGGCCCAGGAGATCGACCTTGTCATCAATGAAGCGGATTTGAAGATCGATACGATGCGCTCCAGCGGCGCTGGCGGCCAGCATGTGAACAAAACCGAATCGGCGATCCGCATCACCCATTTGCCGACCGGCGTGGTAGTGGCGATGCAGGAAGAGCGCTCACAGCACCGCAACCGGGCCAAGGCGATGGCGGTGCTGCGCTCGCGCATCCTTGACGCGCAAAACCAGCGGGCAGACGACGAGCGGGCCGCCGACCGGCGCTCACAGGTCGGTTCGGGCGATCGTTCGCAGCGCATCCGCACCTATAATTTCCCGCAGGACCGGGTAACCGATCATCGCATCAACCTGACGCTCTATACGCTGAACAAGGTGATCGAGGGCGAAGGGCTGGACGAAATCATCGACGCGTTGACCGCCGAGCGGCAGGCCCAACTTCTGGCGGCGCAGGGCGCGCTGTAAGAAGAGCCATCGAACCTTTGGGAAAGAATTGATGACCGTGCGGTTGCCGCGTTGGACCCCTGGCCAAAGAATCGGCCTGATGGGCGGGTCTTTCAACCCGCCGCATGACGGCCATTTGCTTGTCTCGCGGCTGGCGCTGCGGCGACTTAAGCTCGACCGATTGTGGTGGCTGGTGACGCCGGGCAATCCTCTCAAGCCCATTGACGGATTGCCTGCCTTGCCGCTTCGCATCGAAGCGGCGCGCGCGATGACGCACGATCCGCGCATCGCCGTGACAGGCTTTGAGGCGGAGATCGGCGCACGCTTCACCCATGATTCGATCGCCTGGCTGGTCAAACGGGCGCCGGGCGTTCGTTTTGTGTGGATCATGGGCGCCGACAATTTGCGCCAGTTTCATTTGTGGCGGCGCTGGCGGGACATCGCCCGGCTTGCGCCGATCGCCGTGGTGGATCGTCCAGGATCGACGCTGCGCGCGCTCAGCAGCCATGCCGGCGCTGCGCTGGCGCCGTTTCAAGTCGCGGAAAGCGATGCGGCGGGCTTTGCCGCCCGGCGAGCGCCGGCGTTCATATTCTTGCATGGACCGCGCTCCAACACATCTTCGACCGCAATCCGGCGCGTCGGACCTGCGCGATAAAGGACGCCAGGGGCGGCTAGCCTCAGAGGAGTTGTCCGACTTTCGCCGCTTTGCTTGACGCCGGCCAGTTGAAAACAACGCCAAGAGGGGTCATGTTCGTGGAATCAGGCGCCGGCGGCCCGGCTCCTTGCAGGAGGATACCAACGCTGACATTCTCGCCCCATGACGAAGCGGCCCTGTCGCCGCTTGCCTCGGTAGTCCGGCCAACGCAACAGGACGCCGACCAACTCGCGCAAGCGGTGTTGACAAGCCTGGAAGACGCCAAGGCGGAGGACATCGTATCGGTTGACCTGCGCGGCAAGACAACCCTCGCCGATCTCATGATTATCGCGACCGGACGCTCCAATGTTCACGTTCGGGCCATCGCCGATCGCGTATCGAAAGCCTGCAAGGCCGCCGGCTTTGCAGCCCCGCGAATCGAGGGTCTACCCCATGCCGATTGGGTGTTGCTCGACGCTCACGACGCCATCGTCCATATTTTCAAACCCGATGTGCGCCAGTTCTATAATCTCGAAAAAATGTGGGGCGCCGACCGGCCTGGAGAAAAGCGGCAGCTGAAACTGGTCTGACCGCAGGGGCGTCGGCGGCGGGCGTTTCTCGCGAGGGTCGGATTTTGCGCTTGCTCCTGATCGGCGTCGGCCGCCTCAAGGCCGGCCCGGAAAGAGAGTTGTTCGAGCGCTATTTCAAGCGCCTCGTCGATCTCGCACGAACGTCTGGGGTCTCCGGCGTCGATTTGCGCGAGATCGAGGAAGGGCGGGCGCGCCGCCCGGAAGATCGGCAGGCCGAGGAATCGCGTCTGATTCTCGCGGCCCTGCCAAAGGGCGCCAGGCTGGCGCTGCTTGATGAACGCGGCGCAGCCCTTTCCAGCGCTCAATGGGCAAGCGAAATTGGCAAGGCGCGCGACAATTCCGCGCCCGCCTATGCTCTGGTCATCGGCGGTCCCGACGGGCTCGATGCTTCCCTGCGCGGTCAGGCGCAAAGCGTTCTGTCGTTTGGCGCAATGACGTGGCCGCACCAATTGGTGCGCGTCATGGCCGCCGAGCAGCTTTATCGCGCGCTCTCCATTCTTAGCGGACATCCCTATCATCGCGCGTGAAAGGCGCTTTCTCCCAGCGGTCCCGGGCGATAGAATCAATTGATGATGAATCGCGGAGTGTCGAGGCGACAAGGGCCGGCGGCGGCCCGGACGGCGAGGCCGGCGTTCGGCCTTCTGACGCTGGCGCTGTTCGTCGCTTGTGGTTTGGCCTCCCTTCAATCCGTTTTTGCCGATTCAATCGCTCCCGAAGTCAAAGCCGACGACAAAGCCACGCAGGAAATGCATTTGCGCGGCGTCGAGGACACGATGCGCGCGTCGGAAGATCAGCGCCGGCGCATCGAAGCCGATATCGAGACGATCCGCGCCGATCGCGCCCGGTTCAATGCGGCTCTGATCGACACAACCGCCAAGGTGCAGGACGCCGAGCGCCAGATCGACGCCGGCAACGCGCGATTGGCGACGCTTGAGGGGAGCGAAAATGCGTTGCGCCGGTCGCTCGACAGCCGCCGCGGGGTGATTGCCGATGTCCTTGCCGTGCTGCAGCGCATGGGGCGCAGTCCGCCGCCGGCCATTCTGGTGCGGCCACAGGACATGACCCAGGCGATCAGAGCCGCCATGCTGCTCGGCTCGGTCCTTCCCGATCTGAAATCGGAAACGGTTGCGCTCGCCCAGGATATTGATGAACTTGCTGAATTGCGCAAATCCATCGCCGCGGCGAATGAGAACCTCGCCCAACGCGCCGCCAGCCTGGCGAAAGACAAGGAGCGGCTGACCGCATTGGTCGCGGCCCGCCAACAATCGCTGGCCGACGCCGAACGGGCCCTGGGCTCAGAGCGCGACCGCGCCGCCGAACTCGCCCGCCAGGCAGTCAATCTCAAAGAATTGATCGCGCGCATGGAATCCGAGATCGGCTCCGCCAGGAATGCCGCGGCGGCCTCGCGCGCGGCCGACCAGGCTGCGGCGGCCGAAGTGCAGAGCCGCGCGAGCGCTTTGGGGGCCAAAGATCCCGCGCGGTTGCGGCCGGCAGTCGCTTTCGCTGACGTCAAGGGCCAGGTTGCGCTGCCGGCGGCGGGCGCGATCGTCAAAGGTTTCGGTGCGCCCGACGCTTTCGGGGGCGCGGAGAAGGGCGTCTCCATCGCGACGCCCGCCGCGGCGACCGTCGCATCGCCGATCGATGGTTGGGTCGCTTTTTCCGGCCCCTATCGGACCTACGGGCAACTCTTGATAATCAATGCGGGAGGGGGCTATTATATGGTGCTGGCTGGTATGGACCGAATCAACGTAGGGGTCGGTCAGTTCGTCCTGGCGGGCGAGCCGATTGCCTCGATGGGCGACGGTTCGGCGAGGACGGCCGCTGCGGCCGCTATTGGCGCCGAGCAGCCCATTCTCTATATCGAACTGCGAAAAGACGGAACGGCAATCGACCCGGGGCCGTGGTGGGCGAAGACGGACATCGAAAAGGCACGCGGATGATGCGCAAGGTTTCTTATCTGGTTCTGGGCGCGGCGATTGGCGCGGCCGCGGTCGCGTTGGGACCGCAGTCGGTTATGCTGGTCAGTAGCGGGGCGCGCGCCGCCGCCGCCGATACCTATCGTCAGCTCAATTTGTTCGGCGACGTCTTCGAGAAAATCCGCACCGATTACGTGGAGAAGCCCGACGAGGGCAAATTGGTCGAGGCGGCGATCAACGGCATGCTGTCGTCGCTCGATCCCCACTCGAGCTATATGGACGCCAAGAGCTTCCGCGATATGCAGGTCCAGACCAAGGGCGAATTCGGCGGTCTCGGCATCGAGGTGACGGAGGAAGACGGAGCGATCAAGGTCGTCACGCCGATCGACGATACGCCGGCCGCCAAGGCGGGCATTCTTTCGGGCGACATCATCACCGACATCGACGGCGAGGCTGTGCAGGGGCTGACCCTCAACCAGGCGGTCGACAAGATGCGCGGCGCCATCAATACGCCGGTGACCTTGAAAATCGCGCGCGGTCCCCAAAAGGACGTCAAGGAAATCAAGATCGTCCGCGACGTCATCAAGATTCAATCGGTGCGCTCGCATGTCGAGAGCGACG
>Ga0209006_10000202_pt1 | contig 61516 bp, 100 predicted proteins | sample JacPin_JW_Ref_O2_FD_188567 | JGI IMG/M metagenome (GOLD analysis project Ga0209006, IMG submission 188567) | Forest soil microbial communities from Algoma, Ontario, Canada - Jack Pine, Ontario site 1_JW_Ref_O2 (SPAdes) (version 2) | ecosystem: Environmental > Terrestrial > Soil > Boreal...
GCGTTCGGAAGGCGATAAGCCGATCATACCGTCGTTGAAGGCAACCGGATCGCACTTGAACCAAGGGAGACCGCTCACGCCCGCACGCGCCAATCTCTGGAATCCTTGTTGGATTTGCCGAGATTGCAGTCTTCACAAAGGATTTGCAGGTTCTCTAGGCAAAGCTCTAGTTCTGGAGCGACAGAGCGCGGTCGGATGTGGTCAACGTGGAGAACGATCCCATTCTGCTTCGAGCGTCCGCACAACTCGCAGCGTCCGTCAGAGAGCGCCAGCGCCTTATACCTAAGCTCTCTCCACTCCCTGCTTTCGTAGAAAGTGGACGGCTCTAATCCTCGTTTTCGCCCCCGTACGGAGGGCAAGTCTCCATGCATCCCGGGTCCGTCGTAGCGGGCTAGAAGCCACTTCCAAGCTCGATCCTTCGAAATCCGATGGCCGGCCAACACAGAGACCATCGCTACGACGGATGCTCCAGACGCTTTCGGATCGTGGCCGGCAGCAAGGAAAAGTCGCTTACAGTGACGCAGCAATGCGGCGCGCTGAGCGCCCTTCAAAACTGGACGCTTCATCGCGACTTGAAACCAAGTGACGGTTTCAGTATTTTGCCCATGGGCGAAGACCTCCCTCCCGCTACAGGTCTGAAGGCGGCGCGGTGCTGGATACACCCGCCGCCCGCCTTTTTTGGACCTAAGCCACAGTCAGGTCAAGACGTGCTGACGAGCGCTGCAGCCTGCTGGCGCATGGCTTCTCGCCCCTCGGCCCTAGCCCGGCCCACAGCGCGCTTGACGGCATCCGGCTGGAACATCTCGCCCGATGCGCACCAGATCGACACAGCCACCTGACGCCACGTCTTGCCGCTGGCCCTGAGGCGCTCAGCAAGCTCGACCGGGACCACGTGCGCGCTAGTCGCGACGGTCATGGCGATCCCGTGTGAGATGTCTCCAAAGTAAGTGATCGCGGTTCGCGTCTTCGTCCTGGCCGAGCATGATCTCCGAGGCCTTGGTCCAGCCGTAACAGGAAGTGAGGCGCGTGAGCATGTCGGCGCGCTCTTCGGCGTCGAGCGAGCCATAGAAGCTGGTTCGGGCGGTCATTGCTTCTCCTTGGCTCTCCGGGCCTGCATGTATTTGCGCAAGCGTTCATTGTAGCAGATACGGCATTTGAACGTGCCGTTGCCCACCGGACTGGAATTGAAGGGGTGCTTTAGGTGGCCGCAGCGGAAGACGCCAGCGCCCCCGCTATAACCCTTAATGCTGCCGGTTCCTTCCATGGCTTTTTATATGTGGATAACGGTTGCGCTGTCTAGGCGCACGGTGTAGTTATCTCATACCAACAGGAGAGACCACATGGGCGCCGAACAGGCCCTACAAACCGTTAACGAAGCACCGATAGTCGCGGCTGACGCAGCTACCATCATGCAGATCATCGCTAGGGCGGCTAGTGACGCCAGCATCGATATCGACAAGCTGGAGCGCCTCGCCGGCATGTATGAGCGTATGACCGACCGCCAAGCGATCCAAGCTTTCGGTGCGGCTATGAGCGCCGCCCAAGGCGAAATGGGCCGCGTCGCAGCCGACGCCAACAATCCACAGACCCGTAGTAGGTACGCCAGCTATGCGGCACTGGATCGGGAACTGCGCCCAATCTACACGCGCTACGGCTTCTCTCTAAGTTTCGGTACTGGAGATGGCGCTCCCGCAGACTACGTGCGCGTCACCTGCACCGTCGCTCACGCGGAAGGCCATCGCGAGCCCTACCACGTGGACATGCCCGCCGATGGCAAGGGCGCGAAGGGCGGCGACGTGATGACCAAGACGCACGCAACCGGCGCGGCCATGACCTACGGCCAGCGCTACCTTCTCAAGCTGATCTTCAATATCGCCGTGGGCGACGACAACGACGGGAACGCCTCGGACTTTCCCGGCGACTGGATTGACGAAAAGCAGGTTGAGGAACTGACCAAGCTGATGGATGACGTGGGCGCGGATCGCACGCGGTTCCTCAACTTCCTCAAGATCGACACGCTGGCGCACCTTCCGAAGAAGCGCCTCGCCTATGCCACCGCTCAGCTCGAAAAGAAGCGCAGCGCCTAAATGTGGCCCGCGACTGCAAACTTGCGGCACGGCGGCGCTAGACGCTCCGGGCGCGCTCCCGAGTACAACGTGTGGCACAAGATGCTCCTGCGCTGTCGGGACCCTCAGTCGCGTAGTTACCCAGACTACGGAGGGCGTGGAATCACGGTGTGTGATCGCTGGCAGGATTTCGCCAATTTCTACGCCGACATGGGCGCGCGCCCAACTCCCGCGCATACGCTGGAGAGAACCGACAATAACGCGGGATATTCGCCTTCCAACTGCATTTGGGCGACAAGGAAGGTTCAAGCGCAGAACCGACGCCCGCGCAAGCTGGCGATATCCTGCAAGCGTGGACACGCACTCTCCGAAGACAATCTTTACCAGCGCCCGGACGGCAAACGCGGTTGCCGCATTTGCCGCCACCAGAACATGCGCGACTACTACGCGCGAATGAAAGGACAGCCCCTATGAGCGAAGCCGAATTGATCCAAGGGAGCCCCGAGTGGCGCGCCGCGCGGGCCGGGAGCCTTGGCGCGTCCCAGATAGCCGACGTGATAGCCAAGACTAAATCCGGGTGGGGCGCCAGCCGAGCGAATGTGATGGCCTCGCTGGTCGCAGAGAGGCTGACGGGTCAAGCACAAGAAGGATACACTAACGCCGCTATGATGTGGGGAGTGGAAAAAGAACCGGAGGCGCGCAACGCCTACTCGTTCCACTGCGACGTGGACGTGAATCAGGTCGGCTTGGTCAAGCACCCAACCATCGTCGGCACCCACGCTAGCCCGGACGGCCTACTTGGGAGCGACGGCCTGCTTGAAGTGAAGTGCCCCCTGACTTCAACCCACATTGAAACCCTGCTGGGCCAGAATGTGCCGGGCAAGTACGTCACGCAGATGCAATGGCAGATGGCCTGCACCAAGCGCCAGTGGTGCGACTTCGCGTCCTACGATCCGTGTCTGCCCCCGGAAATGGCGCTGTTCGTGAAGCGCGTTCACCGCGACGATGCGATGATTTCCAAACTAGAGCGCGAGGCCGTGGCCTTCCTGAATGAGCTTGACGCCACGGTCGCTCAACTGCGGTCTCGCTACATGAGGGCGCAAGCTGCGTGAGCGAAAAGCCCACCATCCTGCTAACGAGCCGAGAAACGCGCCAGAGAGCCGCGTCCTGGGCGCTGAACGCCCCTCCAGGGACTATCGTTGAGTTTCGCCAGCCCAAGCGCACCGTGGACCAGAACGCCCGCCTGTGGGCTCTCCTGACCGACGTGGCCCGGCAAATTGAGTGGGCCGGACGGAAAAGGACGACCGAGGCGTGGAAGGATATCTTCACGGCGGCGCTTCGGTCTGCGAAACACGAACTGGACGTTGTGCCCGGCATCGAAGGCGGCTTCGTTCTCCTTGGAATGCATACGTCCAGCATGTCCAAGGCCGAAATGATTGACCTGCAAACCCTGATCGAAGAGTGGGGCGCCAGAAACGGAGTGATGTTCAGTGATCTGGAACCGGGAGCAGGTGAACGCGACACCAAGGAAGCCGCTCAGCCTAGCGCAACGTAACGTCCTCTCCATCCGCCAGAACTGGCGATGCGGCTGCGGATGCGGTGGAACACTGATCTCAGAACCCGTCATTGACGAGCACCTGATTCCGCTGGAGCTGTCAGGCAGCAACGACCTCTCGAATCGCGCGCTCTACCTCGTCGCCTGCGCCAAGCTGAAGACCAAGAAGGACCGGCGCGACATTGCCAAGGCGCACAGGCTCATTCGCAAAGCCAACCCAGAAACCCGGAAGGTCACGAAGCGCCCAATCAGATCGAGAGGCTTTCAGAAGGACTTACGCAAGCGCATGGACGGCACGGTCGAGCGTCGCTAGTTCTTCCGCCGCTCCAGCCGCTCGTCGGTCGGCTCCTGCCCCACCCGCGCGTCCGGCGGGGAGTAGATTGCCGACAAGATCGCCCTCCCTATCGTCTCCGGAATGATTGGCGGGTTCAGGTTTCCGAGGGCGTGGATGCGGTCCACCGTGTCGGAAGTCCTTGAAGCCACTCTAGCCAGTCCGGATTCAGGCTCCCAAGTATGGCGTTCTTGCCGTGCGATTGCAGTCCCGATCGGCGCGAGGCTGTAGGCGTCGGCAGCAGTCCCCTCATAACTAGCGATGCCAAGCTCGGGCTTTTGCGGCGGTATTCGGCTGGAGAGCCTCTGTCTTTCCAGTCCCGGGCCATGGGCGTAGGGACAAGCGATTGATTTACCGCACGCCCGAGTTCGTTCCAGCTTGGCCCGTTCGTCTTGCCGTCCGGGCTGGCCCCATGCAGCGTCGGCCAGAGTTGCGACGATCCAGACGCGATCACGGATGTGGGGTGCGTCAAAGGCGGCAGCCGATAGGCAATGCCACTCCGCATCGTACCCGAGCGCGGCCAGGTCTCCGAGGACTCGGCCAAAGTCAGCGCCTTCATTGATAGTAAGGAGACCGACCGAGTTCTCCAGCAGCAGTCCTCTGGGTCGTATCTCGCCAGCGAGACGGGCGATGTGCGTCCATAGTCCAGAGCGTGGATCGTCCATGCCAAGTCCCGTGCCCGCTGGGCTGTTGCCCTGGCAGGGCCAGCCGGCAACGATCCAGTCGGGAACAAGTCCATCTGCCCGCAGTCGCTCTCCGGTGAGTTGCTCGACATCTTCGTAGATCGCGACATCGGGCCAGTGTTTCCTCAGGATGCGACGACAGAAAGCGTTGATCTCGCAGAAGGCGATTGTGGAGAATCCGCCGGTTCGCTCCAGGCCGAGCGAATAGGCGCCGACGCCTGAGAACAAGTCGAGCGTTTTAAGCCGGCTCATTCGACGTGCTCGCCCCTCTGATTTGCAAAAAATGCAAATCGGAACCAGATGGAGGCACTCAAGATAATCTCTCCAGCCGCATATGCCTTTTGTCCGACCTCTCGCCCGCCGCCGCTCTCACATGCTCGGCGCAGTAGCTCAGCCCGATTTCCTTGCGTTGGCCGCAGAAGTGGAAGTCGGAGCGGGACGGGTCGCCCAGAGGCCAACGGCAGCAGTACGGCGTCAGGGCCAGCACGGCGTCGCTGGACGCCATGGCCGGCCTGGGTGAGGCTGGGATGGGGATTGGTACCGGCCGGGGCTGTGCGGCCCTGTCGCGCCCCTTCTGCGCCGCCACCTTAGCGACCGCTGCCTTGGCGCCCTCGTTGCTGAGCCGGTTCAGCTTGACGGCCTCGGGCGTCTTCTTCCACCCGCGCCTGGTCGCTATGCCGGTCACGACGCCGCGCCCGGTCAGGTTCAGCATCTGCGAGACCACCAAAGCCGTCAGGTTCTGCACGACGTAGAGCGCGTGGATTTTGCGCTCCAGGGCGAGGGAGATGCGGGGCTCGCCGCTCATGCGTTTTCCCGCCACGGATCGTGTTTCGGCTTGGCAGGCTCGCCCTTGTACGGCCACCCGCCTCGCCAAGTCCGCATGTAGTCCCGCAGGTAGGCGTTGCGGCACAGCCGGCAGCGTGGGTGATCGCCGCCGGTCGCGTTCTCGGCGACTCGCGCGTGGCCGCAGCGGAAGGTCGCCCCCTTCGGCGCGTCGGCGGGGGTCATGCCGCTCTCCACAGGATGGGCGCTTGGTCACGCTAGATGCGGTGAACACCACGAGCGAGCGGATGCTTCGGCGCGCCGGTGTTCGTCTTGCCCCAGCACCATAGGTCCGGGTAAGGCGATTCGCCGCTTTGGATTTCCTCGACTACGTGCTCAACGAACATGTCATCCCACGCTATCGCGCCCCAGCAGACGAACACTTGGTGAGCCCGCTTCGCCATATGGACAACCGCCGGCAGGTTCTCGAAGTAGAGGGCGTCGCGTGCCGACCAATCGCCGCCGTCGATCCCGTTGACGATGCGTCTGCACTCGGCTGGGCTTGGCGAGCAGAACGGGTAGAGGTTGGCCGCGTCGTAGCCGCCAAAGCCAGCGCGTTCGAACCAGCCATTCCACCAGCGCGAGGTCGGATCGTCCTTGTCGGCATCAGCGGTCGAGGGGTTGCAGCCCAGCACGAGCGCGCGTGGTCCCGGTCCCCAATCGCGGGATAGTCGAACGCGGCAACCGTCACGCGAGAAGAACGCCGAGCGGCGCAGGACCGGCTCACCAAATAGGTCAAGTGCAGGGCTATTCATAACGCCAGCTTCCGCAAATCTTCGGTCCTCTGAGCGATAAGCTCATCAAGCGCCGAGTTGAGCCTAGCCCATCCGTCCACCAACGGCTGACGCCTGCCTTTGCGATAGTTCGAGATGACCGAAGCGTGCGTGCCGGCGGCTTCCGCTAGCTCTTCGTCCGTGATGCGCGCAGCCTTGCGACGCGCGTCGAACTCAGTCATCTGCTCAGCGAATGCTTTCATAGGCGGCATGGTGGCCTAAACGCGATCACACGTCAAGCATGACGATTTCGTATTGACAGGCTTAGTGGTGGTGATAGCTTGTCCCCATCAACCACCGCCCCGGCTAGGGGGGAAGAGGGAGGAACGAGATGACCGATCCATTCACGAGGGGACCTATATACGTCTATGACCCACAGGCGTATGAGTGGGTCCGACAGGCCGGCGTTCAGGGCTGCCAGGGCCGTTGAAGCTGTCGGTTTGCGAAGCGTGGCGCAGACGGTGAAGGACAAACCAAGCCGTCTTCTGAGTGATGCCCAGATCGGTCGCGAGCGTCGTGCTGGCGATGCCCTTGGGATGCGCCGTGATCATCCAGATCGCCGCGTACCAAGTGCGGAAGGGCAGCTTCGTGTCTTGGAAGATGGTCCCAACGCGGATGCTGAAGCGCTTGCGGCAGACGTAGCACTTGTGGGTGTTCGTGCCGGTGAGCGTGCCGATGCGCGCTTCGTCGGCGTTGCCGCAGAGCGGGCAGAACTTCCCATTCGCCCAGCGGATCGCCGTGAAGTGATCAATCGCAGACTGCTCGGTCGGGAAGGCCGCGAACAGCTCGGGAAGGGTCTTGAATTGCTTGATCATCGTCGGGCGTCTCCAGTGAGAACACCCTATGCCCACCCGCTTGCTGGGTCAAGCACGTATATAGGTCCCTTCACGAGCCACTACTCCTTCGAGTACGCCGCGACGCACGCGACCAACCCGAACGCGCGCCGTATGCTGTTCCTCGAAGCTGCCCGTCACTGGCGCGGCTTGGCCCGCAACATGATGGACCTACAGCGCTCCTACGGGCGCGGTCGATTCGACGGTGTTGACGGGCGTATCGCTGCTCAAGCCCTCCACTTCGCCAAGATCGCCTTGGCGGCCATCTAGGAAAATCAACGGGGTGAGGTTGATTCCTCTTAAAGAGCCGAGACGAAAGCTCGGTCGCCCCTAACCCTCCCACCCCAGACCACAAGACGGAGAAGAGAAACAATGCCTAAGATCGAAGATGACGGCGACTTGAAGGTTCGCCACTCGGCGCAGGAGCTGATCGGTGTCCGCATCGCCAAGATGGAACGCGACTCGCGCGACAACTGGCTGGTTTACGGGTTCGACGGCAGCGAGGGCCGGATCGCCATGGTCGCGATGATCAGGGCCGATGGGTTCTACGACTGCGACGGCAACTATTTCGGCGACTAGCAGCACAGGAGAAAGGCCAACCGGCCGCAGCGACGCCCCCGACTACAACGCTGCGGCCCATTAGCCCTTCACCATCCCCGACCGGGGCAGAGGAAATGAGATGACCAAGGCCAAGCCGCACACCGAGACGATTACGATCCAGAAGCGTTGGTCGTGGCTGACCGCGCTCAGCGTCGAGGTCGAATGCGATCCGACGCTCTCGCCACGCATCAAACTGGGGCTGGCGCTAAAGGTGGCCCACGAGGCCAAGCAAGGCCTGACGGGCGCGGACCTGAGGGACGCGGTCCTGAGGGACGCGGTCCTGACGGGCGCGGACCTGATGGACGCGGTCCTGAGGGGCGCGGACCTGACGGGCGCGGTCCTGAGGGACGCGGTCCTGACGGACGCGGTCCTGAGGGGCGCGGACCTGACGGGCGCGGACCTGACGGGCGCGGTCCTGAGGGGCGCGGACCTGAGGGGCGCGGACCTGACGGGCGCGGTCCTGAGGGGCGCGGACCTGAGGGGCGCGGACCTGACGGGCGCGGACCTGACGGGCGCGGTCCTGAGGGGCGCGGACCTGAGGGGCGAAAAAATCGAGCGCATCTTCGCCATCGCCGGCCGGCTCGACGGCTACACCTTCTACGGCATCCAACTGCGCACTGGCGGCGTCAAAATCTCCGCCGGATGCCGCTGGTACACCATCGAGCAATTCCGCGAGCACGTCGCCAAAAAATACCCAGACACCGACAAGGCGCGCGAGACGCTCGACATCATCGAGTTCATCGAGAAGCGGGCCGTTGGCCTTCCGGCGCCGGTTGTCGAAGCTGTCACCGAAACGGTTGCGTCGTGAGCGCGTCCAGCTTCCACACCAACGCTGAATCCTGGTGCGCCAGCGGCATAGCCGCCCTCCTTGTCCGCTGCTTCTCCGACACCCAGCGCCGTCACGACGAAGCCCTTCGGATCGCCGAGGACTGCCTGCGGTGGTCGGAGCGGGCGCAGCGGTTTAGCAAGATCGGAGGGGCGACGTGAGCAACCTGCGCAGCCCATGGTCCTTGAGTGGCGCCTTCATTGTGAATGACGATGGGGACGCACTGGCGACTATCAAGTTGCATGGCTCCCAAGACCATCCGCGCAATCCGAATTGGAAGATTGACGCCCTTACCGACGAAGATCGCCAAGTCGGGTTGTTGATCGCTGCTGCACCCGATCTTTACGAGGCGCTTAAGCTCTTCGCCTCGCCCAGTATGAGCGAGAGTCGCCCATCGCGCGGAGAATCGTCCATCGGCTGGCAACGCGACGACGGTCTACTAGCTAGCCAGCGCGTGAAGATCGCTAAGGCCGCCCTCGCCAAGGCCACCGGCCCGACCAGCGGAGGGGGAGCGGAATGAACGAGCAATGGGTAATACGCAAGGGATGGGGATTGAGCGCGGACGGCGCGCTTGTCGTCAAAGAGACAGCAAAGACGCTGCAGGTCAAAGAGCTGTGGGGAGATAAACTTTCGGGTCGTATCTCGCGCTGGCCAATCAAAGATGTCATCGCTCGGTACTCGACACGAGAAGAGATGGCCGCTGCGGCAGTGCGAGCGGATACCGCAAAGCGCGCCCTAGCGGATCGAGTCGAGTTGGCGATCAAGGAAAGAGAAGCTGCTATCACTGCGCAGCGCGAGGCTTGGACAGCCGCTTGGGAGCCAAGCAGATGACCCTGCACCTTGCCACCCAAGACGGCGTTCCCATCCGCCTATACGCCAACAGCGCGGGCGAAATCCTGGCCGCTGACGGCCGGCGAGTCGATTGGGATGACGTATCAGACCTGATCGTCGCGAACGCCTCACAGGCCCTCCAGCTCGCCGCGCACGGCCGCCTGGTCACGGCCAAGCGGTTCGCCCGCGACGCGCTCGACCTACACGATGCTTGGGTCGCCGCGAAAGCCTGGCGCTCAGCATCTCAGCCAACAGCCCTCGACCGTGCGAGCGATTCCACCAAGGAGGACCACGATGCCGTTTGACGCCGCGCCACCCGCCGAAGTCACCGCACGAGACCGGGTGATCCGGCTGCGGGATTTTCTCGACGCGCTTCCCGACGAGCGGTTCGATATGGACGACTATCTCGTCTGGAATAAGTGCGACGGGCCTTCGCGGTATAACATGCCTATCGGAAAGGCCGTGAACATCTGCGGCACGGCCGCGTGCATTGCGGGATGGGCGCAAGCGTTGTTCGATCCCGACACTCCCCAAGACGAAGACATCGCCGCGAGACTGCTTGGGTTGAATTCAACCCAGGCCAGTGCGCTCTTTATCCCAGACAGTCGCGGCGTGCTGACTCGCGCCCAAGCCGTTGCTACGCTCGACCACTACCTCGCAACCGGCGAGATCGATTGGGCGAAGGCTGACGAAGCGGGGAGGGGGAAGACGTGAGCGACGCGCCCGAGGCGTTCCCGCTGTCATGGCCTCTAGGCAAGCCGCGCACGCCTTGGCAGAAGCGCGATAAGGGGTCGTTCTCGGGAACGCGCGCCGAGACCATTGCGCGACTCCAACGGCAAGTCGAGTTGCTTGGCGGGCGCTGGCTCGTCATCTCGTCAGACCTTCAGCTACGCAAGGACGGCCAGCCGCATGCAGGTCGCGCCGAACCCAGCGATCCCGGCATTTGCGCCTACTTCGAGATGAAGGGAAAGCCCTACGCAATGGCCTGTGACCGCTATCAGACACTGGCCCAAAACGCAGCGGCAATCGCCAACCACATCGACGCGACGCGCCGAATCGAGCGCTATGGCGTAGCCACGGCTGCTGAGAGCCTACAGGCGTTTATCGCGCTACCCGCACCGAAACGTGCTCACGAAATCCTCGGCGTGGCACCCAGCGCGTCGCCTGACGAAGTGAGGCGGGCGTGGAGAGCTAAGATTGCAGACGCACATCCCGACAAGACCGGTACGCACGCAGCGGCTGCTGAAGTCAACGCCGCGCGTGATGAGATGTTGAGGGCGCTATCATGAGCACGGCCACAGGCTGGCGTTGCGGCCAAACCTTCCGCCGCAGGGCCACCGAAGCGCCCCTGCCGATCTCGGCTGGAGAGGTGTTCTACGCACCGAGGCAGCCAGCTTGGCCGAAGTGGGCCATCGCCCTGGCGGTCGTGGCGCTGATTGTCGGGTTGTGGCCACGATGATGACTTACCCCGAGGTGAAAACGACATGAATAGCCCCCGCTTCTACAGCTCGCTTGGCGATGTGCCGCACTTGCGCGGCGCCATCTCGCCGAACAGGTCACGGCGCATCTATGTCGCCTCCTCTTGGCGTAACGCGAACCAGCCGATGATTGTCGAGACCCTCCGCGCCTACGGTCATGAGGTCTACGACTTCAAGAACCCAGCGCCAGGGCAGAAGGGTTTCGGCTGGCGAGACTGCGGCGGCGCCGCAGCCGAGGACGGTCCCGGCAAGGGAGCGATGACGATCGCCAGCTACGTCGAGGCGATCCAGTCAAACCGCGCTAAGGAGGGCTTTGCCTTCGACATTGACGCTCTTGATTGGGCCGACACTTGCGTCATGGTCCTTCCGTGCGGTCGATCCGCACACCTCGAAGCTGGTTACGCCTGCGGCCAGGGTAAACACGTCATCTGGGTTCTGAGCGATGACCGCTGGGAGCCCGAACTTATGTACCTCATGGGCCATGACTTCGTGGTTCCTTCCCGCCCCGAGGTCCGCCATGGAACCGACTGACGCCCCGCACCGCGTCCAACTCAAGCGCACACGTGGCTGGAGGATGCCCCCAAATACAGTCAAGATCGACCGCTCGACGCGCTGGGGCAATCCGTTCTCGCGTCAGATGCTGGAGGCGCGCGGCGATCATGGCTGCCGTTTGTGTCAGGTGGTCACGTTCGAATATTCGCTAACCGAGCATGCGCGCACTCTGATCCGTGAGAGCCTCGCCGGCAAGAACGTAGCCTGCTGGTGTGCGTTGGACCAGATGTGCCACGGCGACATTCTGCTGGCCATCGCGAACGGCCACGAGCCGTACTTACCTTCGGAGCTGGCCCATGGCTGACCCCCTCTCCGCTCTCCGAGCCACCGTCTCTGCGATGACGCCGGGGCCTTGGGAAGCGCACCGGAACCGTTTCGATACGCAACATATGCTCTACGAGGCCGGTGTTGCGGTCCCGCTCGGCGCGCTAGACTCCTACGACACGAACGGCCCTGGACCAACGAAGCGCCAGCGCGAAGCCAACGCCACCGGCATCGTCTCCGCCGTCGCTATCGCCCGCTTTGTGGCTGACCCAGAAAGCCTCGACAAGCTGGCGACCGATGTCTGGGACTGGCTCGGGAACAACTACATTGACCGGGAGTCGCCCGAAGACATCCGCGAGCTGATTGCCCTAGTTTTCACCCGCATCGCGAGAGCCGCCAATGCCTAGTAACAACGAGATAATCGTCATTCTACTTGCTGGCCTTCTCCTTGAAGTCTGGGCCGCTGTCTGCATGATCGGCTGGGCCATTTTCATCGCCAGAGATGCAATTGTCCGCGAAATCAGGGAGCGCCGCCCATGACCATCCACCCCCACAGCACAGAGGCGCTTGTGGCGGAGTGGCGCGAGATCAGCCCGCTTGCGCTCATCGATGCGGACGCGGGTCACATCAATGTAGGATTGCTCCGCCAACTAGTAAGGCTCACTGAGCGCCTCGCCAACGCTCTCGAAACCCCCTCCCGCGAGTCAGAAGCGAGAGCGCACATCTATTGCCCCGACGAGTTGGCCGAAACGGTCTGGAACGGCTCGCTGCCGCAGGTCGCGCAGGACGTGGACGACACGCTGCGCACTTGGGGAGCCGGTGCGCTAGGCGCACTTGCTGACGATCTTGAGCGCGCCCTCGCCCCCCCCCCTGGAGGGGCGACTGATCCCGTGCAAGACGCAGAGCCAGAAGGGCCGTCACTGACGGAAGCCGCGTATGGCCGAACAGGAGGCGCACATCCTCCGACGGGAGCCATCACAGAGATCGCTCGAATCATCGCACCTAGCGCCTTCTATCGGAAGCATAAGGGGCGACTATCGGGTGACGTGAACCCGGCGGATCGCGCGAAGAACAGGGAACGCGCCCTCGCCAAAGCCCGCGCCGTCCTCGCCCTCTATCCTGCCTCCCCGCCTGGAGGGGTGGGGGAAGGGCCGGACGATCTTACGACGCCGATGGAGCCGAACGCCTTGTACCTTTTCGAGGCCGATATCGTCAGCTTCCAGACAAAGGATGTCGTCACGGTCGCTCGCCGACGCGGCGAGCGGTTCGATGTGCTACTGAGCATGGACCGCACCGAAGTCGTTGGCTTTCAAGTGTGGGGCGCGAGAACATTCGGCGAATGGCTGCTGAACCAAAATCCCACCCCAGCCCCACCCCTCGGGGGAGGAAAAGGCCGATGATGCAAGTTCTTCCCGATCCAGGGCCGCTGTCACCGCACGAGTTGCTCAAGCTGACGCCGAAAGAGGCCGCCATGCTTGAAGCGCTACGAGGGCTATTTGAGGCCATCGAAGTCACATCCCAAGCTGGGCCTGCGATTAAGGTCACGCTGCTGACGGACCATGCCTTCAAGGATTCTGCGGTCGTGCCGAGCGCGATCATCCGGGAGGCCAACCACCATTATTTCCTAACAGCCAAGGGCCTCTACCTCAAGCTCAGAAATCGCCACGCAGAGGAAGGCCGCCCATGACCCCCCACTCCAACCCCGACCTGAGAGAAGCCGCAGAGGCGCTGAGACTCGCGCTGCCAATTGTTCAGCACGAATACGACCAGCTTGTGAACAGCTACGGCAATGGTAACATCGAAGAGATCGAAGAGCGCTTTGCCTATAACGAGGCGGTAGAGGCGCGCACGGCACTCGCAGCGATTAAACAGGCGCTTGCCCTCACCGCCAGCGCCTCCGGCGGCGAGCCGCGTATTCTCGGCGTCGATATCGGCCAGCGCCACGGCGACCGAAGCACGCGCACCTGGGGCAGCGTTGACGAAACCGGCCGCGTGACCATTGATCGAGTCGAAGAGTTCAACCCCTCCGCCCCCACCTACAACGTCTCCCGCCTTGAGTTCGACCAGTGGGTAGGGGAGACGAAGGTGCTGCGGGCGTGGGTGGAGGAGGTGCGGAAGGTGGTGGGGCTGGACCTGAGGGACGGGGAATGAGGCTAAAGGCCGAGGCCCATGTATCGTTCGAGACCGTCGGTGGCGACCACTCCTCGTATCGGCTGCAAATAAAGCGGGCGCATAATCACGAAGACGACAAGTCATTAGGAGTCGAAATCGTGCTATACCATGATGAGCGCATTATTGGCAGGGCTCACGAACCCTTCGGACAATGGGCGAAGATGTTTCACATGATCTCCAATGCTTGACTTTCCTTGCGATGACTGCGGGCAGCAGTTCGCGGGCGAACTGGTCTTGCCCCGCGCCGACTGGCTGCGCGTCAATCCACAAGACGGCGGCATCCTTTGCCCCTCCTGCATCTGTGCGCGGGTACGACGCTTGTCCGACACGATCAACGTCACCGGTCGCATCACATCGTCCGACGACAGTTTCGAGGTTTATCGAGCCATGACCGACCAACTCCCCGGCGAACTGAGGGACGAAGAGGTTGAGGCGATGGCGAGGGCTATGGTCGAGCACATCTGGGAACCGAGCTTTCCGGTCGCGATGCATGAGTTGGAAGGCGACAATAGCGCTGGCTTGGATTTCATGCAGCTAGCTCGCGTGGCTTACGCCGCCCTCGCTGGCTACCGGGCTAGGGACGAGCAGGTTGAGGCGCTGGCCCCCGCCAAGCTCGGGATGGAGCCGTTGGGCTAGGCCGGAAGGCCGTAACTCTGCTCTTCGTGCTCGTCCATCCCGTTGACCAGAGAGCCTGGGTTGGCGAGTCCGAACATCTTGGCGACTTCGGTTGCCTGCGTGGCGTTCTCGAACTCACCAAGCGCGCGAACGCCGGCGCGACCGTCGCGATAGTCGTGCCATTCGGTCACGATGTAGCGGCGCACGCACTTGACGCGAAACTCTTTGACAACCGGCGCAGACAGGTCGATTTCGTCGCGATTGGAATAGGCCATTGGTAGTCTCCTCGACGGCCTCAGCCGCCAGTTTGCCCGGGACCGCCGAGCGCGGTTTCTATCTGACCCCCGCACGAACAGCGGGCTCAGCAGGCGGGAGAGCCTAGCTGATCGAAACCGGAACCGTCACGCTGGCCGGCGAGGGCGTCGCAGAGTCGGTCACGGTGATCTCGCCCATCTCGGCCGCTGCCGGCGTCCCACCCACGTCGCCCGTCGCACTGACGGTCACGTCGGCGAGCGAGCTGGCGAAGGTAAAGGGAGCCGTGCCGCCGGTCACGGCGAGCGTCTGGCTCAGTGTGGCTCCGACCGTGCCGGTGATCGAGGACGGGCTAACGGCGAGGGGCGTAGCGACTGGCGGCGGGAACTGAGCGCTGAGCGGCGCGATGTCCGACGCTTGCTGGGCAGTCGCGGCGTCCAGAGCCGCCTGGTCGCTTTCGAGCTGTGCGGCCTGAGCGGCCTGGATGGCGGCGCTGTCACCTGCCGCAGCGGCGGCTGCGATGCGCTGAATTTCGGCTGAGTTGGCGTTTAGCTTCGTGAGATCGATAGAGGCCATTTCATAGTTCCTTGCGACAAGCGCGGTTGTGAGGTGGGCGAGAAGTTCCTGCTGTTCGTGCGCGAGCCGCTGGAGGTGATCGTGGTGTCCGAACATCAGGGCTGATAATGCGCCAGAAGCGCGAAAGATCAATGACTACGCCACGCCCGGATTTCGCGCGTGATTGCGTCGGCGAGGTAGAGCGGCAAAATCAGCAGAAGGCGCAGGAGGAAGGTCACTCCGGCTCGTTGGACGCCGCTGGCTGCTTCCCGGTCAGCCACATCGCCAGCATGATCTTGGCGTCCACCATATTGCCGGCGACGCTCTCATCAGCTTCCTGCTGGGTGATCTTGCCAGACTTCACCCATGGCGCGGCGAATCCGACCAAGAGCGGTCGCAGGAAATCCTGCTCGGCCGTGGACATGGCCGCCGCCGCGAGGTTGTCGAAGAGGCCCATGGCTCAGCCCACCAGCGGCAAGTTGACCTTGCCGACCTTGGCAAGCGCCGCTGAGATCAGCGTCGTCACCGACGTTTGACCAAGCGAAAGCGCCTGCTTCTGCATTACGCCGGCTTCGGCTGACAGGGCGGCGTTGACGATGTTGGCCGCGCCGCTGACGGAAGTCACCGACCCGAGGCCGGCCACGGCCGTCAGGAACTGCGTCAGATCGGCCAAGCCGGCTTGCTCAGCCGCGCCGAGGATCGGCGAGAAGAGACTGACGACCGTCTGCTCTGCAACACTCAGGTCGCGGTTGTCGCCGGCTTGCGTGGCGGTGATCTGATCGGGGGTGAGACCGACCGAAGCGCCGAAGCCGAGCGCGGCGGCGATCTTTTCGAGGACAGTTGGAACGCCATTGGCTGCTGACATGGTTAGGTTTCCTTCGGTTGAGTAGGGTTTTCGGGTAACGGTTGGGTGGTCTGTACCGACACTGACGAAGCTGGCGGCGTCTGCGCGGCCATCGTGGCGATTGTCTGATCCTTGTCGCTAGACGCCTTGGACGTTCCGAACATAAATCCCACAGCCCCCAGGAAGCCGCCAGCGCCGACAATCAGCGTCGCCAGGGAGGAGAACAGCTCGTTCTTCTCAAGGGTCGGGTTGAAGGCCACGGCGCCAAGGATGCCGCCCGTCAAGGCAAATAGGCCGATCATGGTCCAGCCGCGTGCGTCGGGAGAGGTCAAGGCGCGTCTCGCTTTCCCACTCGAAGCAGGCTCCGAAGATCGGTGATGAATTGATCAAGTTCGAATATCTCAATCTCAACGGGACCATAGGCGTCGGCGTGCGTTCCGCTAGCGATCGTCAGCGTCGTTCCGTCAAGTGTCGCAGAGTATCCACCATGCTTGGTTGAGGCGCGCCTCACGGAGGCTGCGAGTGGCTTCGCTTCGCTCATCTTCCCTTCCACACCCCGTCCGGTCGCTGGTCAGCCTGTTCTAGCCGCTTCTCGAAACTTCTCCAGCACCACCAGGCCGCGACGAATGCGCCGAGGGCTAGGGCGTAGATGAGGGCGAGCCAGAAGATCATGCGACCGCCGTTGCTGGCCCGACCATGATCTGCGGCGGACGCGGAATCGTCTTGATCTGCGGTCGCCAGAGATGCAGGCAGTTGGGGTGGCAATTGACGTGATCAGACGGCGGAACGTGAAGCTGCATCGCCGTCTCGTCGTCCTTGAAGAACTCGCGCTTGACGAACTCCATCTCGCTCCAGGTCGGGCAACGAGTGCCGATTGAGACCGAGACGTGATCCCATCCACCGCCCGCACTGGCGATGATATGCAGGCGCGTGCGGCCCGTAGGATCATCGGGCGATGGCATTTCGAACACGCCGGCCGTATCATCGCCAACGTCACCGTACATCTGCATGACGGCTGCGTCGGTGCGGCGGAAACGGTTGAGCGCGTAGAGACTTTTCACGGATGCTGATCCTTGCCTTCCCCGATTTCGAGGTCCTTGGCTTCGTCTTCCTCGACTTGCTCGGTCAAGTTCGCGGCTGAGTCGGCCGGGAGTTCGGCGTCGTCTTCGGGGTTGGGGGGAAGGTCGGTCATTGAGTGAGCGATCCGTCAGGGTTGATAATTGGCTGTCCGGGCATGGCGTGCGTTAGACTTGGCGTGGTTCCGGCTGGGAAGTGCGAGAAACCTCGACGCGGGCAGCCGATACCCTGACAGGTTATTTCGGAGCCGGGCGGGCAGATGCATGCGGGAGGAATAGTGGGCATCATCTGCGGATTAGGAGACTGGCCATTGCAAGTGAACGGCCAAAGTCGGCATCTGCCAGTGCAGGCGCAACTCATTCGTCCTCCCCCGCCTTCCCCGCATCGAACGCCGCCTGAGCCGCCACCGGATCGGTCGCGAGGTCGATCACGTCGGTCAGGCACAGGTCGATAGCCGACGCCGCTTTGCCGAGAAACATCGCAATCCGGGCATAGTCGGTCTCCTGCATCGCGAAGCCGATATTGTTGTGGGCGATGCCTAGGTTTTCGGTGAGGTTGGAGGCGGTGTCGCTCATGCTCGGCGCCAGTGCCCGACCGCGTTGAACTTCGTTTCGCCACAGCGAGCGCATCGGCCGAGAGCGCCCTCGACGAAGACGTGCGGCGTTTTCGGATCGCAGGGCGAGCGGTCTTTAGGGGCGGTCATGCTTTTGGCCTGACGATAACAAGCTGCCCATTCGCCAAAAGAACATCATAGACATGTCCCCGAAGGGCGGTCCACTTGGCTATTGATTTTGCCGAGTATCGACCAAACCACGTCCAAGAGGTCTTCCGGCCGGGATGGCGTCTCCACGCTATCGGAGTATGCGGTAGTGAAGGCTCTTGGCGACCCTGCGCCACCCTTTCGGCCTCACGTTGCAAAAACCATTCCCGACTGCAAAACGATGGTGGGCCACCATACTCAGGCTTGAGTTGGCCGTAGGCGTCGTACATTCCAGTGCCTATTAGGGCCTGACGAGCTGCCTCCGGGCTAGAAACGGCGTTCTCAGTCCACAGCCTGATCGCCTCCCGGATAGCCTCGCGCTGCTCGTCCGTCACTTCCCCGTCATCCCCTGAGCCAGCGCGGCCGTGCGGCTCAAGCGCGCCAGCCAGCCGTTGCCGAACCGGCCGAACGTCGGGAGCGACCGATAAAAGGCTTCGCGAAGGGTGGCCATGTGCTCGATAATCAGAACTGGCGATAATGCCGCCACAGCGCGCGCCGTGTTCGGCCCGAAGGAGCCGTCAGGCGTGGTTGCGGCGGCGCTCTGGAGTGTGCGGATGGCCTTCCCGACGCCCTGGTTGACAGCGCAGTCGAAGGTCATCAGGTCAACGCCATCGGGCAGCGCATCGCAGTGCGCGGCGTTGAAGTAGTCGGCGCGGTAGATGGGCGCCACATCTTCAGGCGTGAGAGCCTGCACGTCGGTAATCGTCACGTCGGGACCGCGCCAGCTTGCTAGAGTGCGAAGGGTGATTCCGAGATTCGTCGCGCCGCCTGGATCGGCCGGATCGTCAACGAAGCCGCCTTCAGAAGCGAGGACGATTTGCAGGCAGTTGGGGAAGTTGGCGGCGGTCACGATAAGATGTCCCGCATCCCGCGCCAGACGATAAGCCCGACGACTAGGGCGACGGATAGGGAGAAGAGGAGGTAGGCCGTCATGCGTGCGTCCCAAACACAACGCCGGTAATCAGCAGGAGGACCAATCCGCTGCTCTTCGCTACGTCAATTATCGATTTAGGCGAAGGACGATTGAGCACCACGAACATGCCAATCGCTGCGCCACCGATCAGATGGAGCCAGTCTGAGGCGTTCATTCCGCCCCCTCGGTCGCGGGCTGGAGTAGGGCGTCAATTCCCGCTCTCCAAGCCTGCCTCATGCCAATGCCGCTTGTCCCGTCATCGGACGCGAAAGGGACGCCAGCATAGTAGCCAGCGATCATAGCATCAGACAGATCGTTGCTCGGCTCGCGCATCGCCTCAAGCACGGCGCGGACGGCGTTCTCCCACGAGAACAGCTGGTTGACCGACGCGCTTTGTGCGGCTGCGGCAAGGCGCTTGATCTCGCTCATGCGCCCACCTTCGGCTTAGCTGGCGTCAGGTCTTCGGCGAAGCGGCGTACAGTGTCGGCGCGCGAGCCGCCGATTTTCTTCCACCGACAAGGGCACCAGTACGCATTGGGGGTTCTCTGCGGGAACTCACGTAGTGATACGCCAAGGGGCCGGCGAACCAGCATGCAAATATGGTCTAGGCGGTGCATGTCGTGTATGGCGATGACCGTGGCGCGGTCTCCCTTGTGGACTACCGCAGGTCCACCACCGAATGCCGCGATGTCACAACGCGCTTCTAGAACATCGCCAACGCCGATCTCGCTCACCGCTTCGCCTCCGCTTCGGTGGGGGCGGCCGGGACAGGCATCCAGTGGTCCGGCTGCTCGTCAGGGATGCCGCCGAAATCGTCTTGTATCCAAAGACCATCGTCGCCAACGTGCGGGCCCCACAGGCCAATGTAGACCCACTTGTCGAGGTTATCGATCAGCAGTAGGCGCGTCCCATCCTTCGGCGCACTCTCAATCGGCAACCACTCAGCCATTGTCGCGCTTCCCCAAGTTCGCCAGCACGACAACAGCAAGCAGCCCGAAGACGGTTAGGGAAAGGTCGGCGAGGTTAGTCATGGGTCAAGGCTAGCCCCCTTTCACGGTCGCGTCTATCGCTTCTTTCAGCGCTCGCGTGATCCACTTGCTCACCGAGACGCCTTCCGTGTGCGCGGCTCGCTTCACCGCCGAGAGCAGGTCGGTCGGCGTATGCAAGTAGAATCTTTCGAGCGGGATTTCGGGAGGACGGCGGGACATTGCGCAGACGGTAGCTTGCAATAACGCGACCGTCTAGGTATGAAGGCCAAATGGAACGTCTGCCCACCACTGATCGACAGACCCGCGCTCGCGGGTCGTCTAGCGGTAGGACTCTCGGTTTTGGCCCGAGCAACGCAGGTTCGATGCCTGCCCTGCGAACCATCCGACGGCGAGGCTAACTGAGACGCGCTGAAGCCCGGCGAGTGTCGGTAATCAGCGGTGCGAGAGCCTAGCAGGTTGCCCCTTAAACGGGGCCGGTAGCTCAGTAGCAGAGCGCCGCCTTCTGCTGGCGGAGGTCGGAGGTGCAAGTCCTTCTCGGCCCCCCCCTTTCTAGGGCCGCTTCGGCGGTGACGTAAAACGAGGCGTCAGAACACGCCTATCGCACCGAAAATCGGGACTAACGCCCCGACAGCGCACCTTCTCAAGCGCTTGTAGCTCAGTCGGATAGAGCATCGGGTTCCGGACCCGAAGGCCGCAAGTTCGAGTCTTGCCGAGCGCGCCAATCAGCACCGCGAGTGCAACAGCGACCCGCCACCGCCGCCAAGCATATCGGCGAGGAACAGCAAGCACCCGATGGCGATCACCAGCACGATGATGATCATGATCGGCTGCGGGATCGTGATGCCCATGGCGCGGACGGCCCAGAAGCCAATCGCGAGCGCAGCGCAGGCGATCAGCAGGTAGATGAGGAGGTGGATGATATCCATCGCGGGCGGTCCTTTACGTCGCAACGGCTCAGGGCGACGGTTGTTCCGCTACGTGCATCCCGAAGGCGAACGCCACCAAGATCGCCAGCGCCACGGCGACTACGATAGCGCCGGCCAGGAGGGGGCTGAACGGCGGGCGGCTGGTCATGTCCCCTTGTGTCGCGCGCTCGACACTTCCGCGAACACATCGGCTGGAATCATACGGCTGATCTGCGCGGATAGATTCTCGTTCACGCGGCTCAGGCGCTCAATGGAGTTTTGCATGGCCGTGTGCTCTGCCTCATCCTTCGATGCGTGCCTCAAAAAGGCATCGCGGATTGCCTCGATGGCTTTTAGCCGCTCCTCGTGCGCCTCGGTCCTGATGCTCACCCGCAAACCAAGTTCGGCGTTGGCGGTCACCGCCGAGACGAAGCCCGCCACGCGGAGGTCAAGTTCTTTCAGGTGTTTCTCCAGTTCGGCAATGGCGTCGGTGGTTTTGACATCCCGCCGCACAACCCCAAACACCCGGTCGGCGATAAGCAGTATCACGCCAATGCCCGTGAGGAGGGACGCCCACTGAACTGCAAGCTGGAGCATCGCGCCTCAATTCCCCAACGCCCAGACGGTCGCCGTCCGCTCAAAACCATCCACGGCGCCCTTGTTGAGCGCTGAGCCAGTTACGTTCCCGGCACAGACTTCGGGTGGGATAGGTTCTAACATGGCTTGCCCCCTATTGGACCAGATTGTGCGTCGCGTCGGTTTGCCAGGCATCCATCAGCGTCGTGGTGCACGGGTTCGGATTGGAGCAGCCGTGGTAGAAAATGAAGTGCTGACCGTCCGCCGCCCCGAAGGCCCAGGACTGCGCGACGAGGCCGCCGGGGAAGCTGGTGGTGATCGTGCCCTGGCCGGTGGGGCCTTGAACGATCAGCGTCGATCCGGAGGTCCCGGACAGCACCGTCCACGACCCATTCAGCCGACCGTCGATGCCTGAGACGGTGACGCTGGAGCCGATGGTGAAGGATGCGGTGGTCGATAGGTTGAGCGTGATCTGGCCGGTCCCAGAAACGTAGGAACCCGAACTGATGGCGTAGTTGACGGGGGGCGCTTGAGCGCCATTGTTGACGAACTGTGTCCATGTCTGGCAGCCCGCCAGCGTGCCGTCGTAGTAGCTGCACGCGGAGCCTGGGCTCGATGCCGTAGCGACCTTCCAAAGCAGCGCGTAGGTGTGCGGGCTTGAGAAGCTGGACTGCCCGGGATTGTTGAGCAGAAAGCGGAAGTAGTTGCCAGAGCGGTCAGGCTTGGACCATGCGTGGTCGGTCTGCTGCCATTGGTTCAGGGAGTCGCCGAAGTTCCCCATGAACATCTCGAAGTCGTCGAACTCCGAGAAGGTGTCGTAGACCATCCCGACGTTGCCACCGGTCAGCGCCGAGGTCCCTGCGCCGGTGTTGCAGTTGAGGGTGAAGGAGCCCGAGCCGCTGACGGCATTAGGGACGTAGCAGGTAGTTCCCTGGAGCACCGCGAAGCCGCCCGTCCCGGTGAGGCTGGTCAGGATGACCGAGCCGAATTGCGTCAACGTAGTTGAGCCTGTCGGCGTGACGGTGAGCACGCCCGTACCCGAAACGTAGCTGGCCGAGGCGATCCCAAAGTTGGTCTGCTGGCCGGTCCAGTTGCAGGCCGGCATGGCGGTCGCGGTGGTGCACTCCAGCCCCCATAGCCAGCCGGCCTGCCAATCCCCCGCGACGCTCGCCGCAGTCCACGATGACGTGACTTGGAAGTAGCCGCCTCCCCCGAAGGACGTACCCACGAAGGTCTGCCCCTTGCAGGTGGCGGACGCGAGGTTGGCTTGGTAGCCGCCCGAGTTGTCGCCCACTGTCGCGCTGGTGGCGTTCAGGGTGAGGTTGGTGGTGATCGGCGTCTGGCCGAAGCAATCGTCGATGTAGAGCTTCTTGCCGGAGGGGTAGGTCAGCGCGGTGTCGACGTTGGTGGTGGTCCAGTCGCTCGTCGCTCCGTTGACCTTCCACGTCTCGGTGCAGAAGCCGGCGGCTGCGGCTGGTGCGGGTGCGGAAGCGCAGGGGTTCGGAGCTGGAGAGCCCCCGCCGTGCGTCCACGCCAGAGAACTCGTCGGGCAGGTGATCGTCAGCAGCAGGGCCGTGAGGATGGCCTTGCAGGCGACGGCGACGGAGAGCGGCATTTTCACGGTCCTACGCCAGTGAGGGAAAGGGAGGGGCCGCCGAGAGCGCCCGCTGGCACGTATGTCAATACGATGATGCCTTGCGCACCGGCGCTCGGCGAGCCGCCTTGGCCAGCTTCAGCGCAGCCGCCGCCGCCATAAAGGGCAGCGACTGGTGCGCCGGTAGTAGAAAAACCTCCTCCGCAGCCGCTTCCGGGACCGGCAGTTGGACCGGCAGTTGAGGTCCAAACGGTATCCTGAGACCCTGCGCCGCCGACACACACCGTTCCCCAAGAACAGCCACCGCCGCCCCCGCCATTCGTACCGGCGGTCGTGCTGGTACCTCCGGTCCCCGCGCCAGTGCTCAGGCGGTTTGTGCCGCCGTTTGAGCCTGTGCCGCTCGTAACGACGCCGCCGTTGGCGCCGCCATTTGCCCCGCCACCGCCAGAGCCGCCAAAGCGAAAACCGTTTCCTGTACCACCGTTGCCGCCGTTTCCATTCGGACCAGCCGCACCGCCGGCGCCCCAGCCTGGGAAACTCCCGCCGTTTCCTTGGGCACTGTTGCCGCCTGAGAACGTAGTTGAGCCGGTGCCGCTTGCGGCCGAACCGCCAGTTCCGTTACCGGAGATTAGCTTGCCACCCTGTGCCCCGACGGTAGGCGATGCGGCAAGGCTCGTACCGTTGAAGAAGGTATCGCCGCCATTGCCCGCAGCGGTGCTCCCCGAGGCATTCCCGGCAGTGCCGGCAGCACCAATCTGATATGGCACCAAAGCACCAGCCGTAAGGGCGAGCGAGGTCTGTGCCGAATAGGCACCACCGCCGCCTCCCGCGCCGCCCCCGCCTTGGCCACCGCTAGCACCGCCGATAACCTCGATTTTAGCCCCGGCATTATTCCAGTCAGAGGGTAGTTGGTAACCATAAGTCGTCGTCATTGCCTCTCCCATCGAGACAGTCGAGGACTGGCTAAGCGTACACGTAAAAATTGGACTTGAGCCTGTGCATGGCGCGGTCACATAGCTTCCAGCCGTCACGCCCGTTCCTACGACGAACATGCCAACGGGCGGCGATGTCAGACCGTTATTAAAGGCAATCGCGGAAGTAACGAGGGTTGTTCCCGCAATCGTAGCGGTCATCGACGCAGTGGGCGCGCCGGTTGGTGTCGTGAGGAACAGGACGGCCGAAGCGCACTGCCCCCACCCAAGGGCGAAGACCGCGCCGACGAGAGCGAGGAAGGACTTCAGTCGCCACATGGGCTTACGGCGTGTGGTGGATGTTGACGAGATACGAGGTCGCAGCTGGGCTCGTCGTGTCATTGTCAGCTTGCCCAGCCGTGATGCAGACCGAGGCCGCTGTCCCATAGGCGTCGTTCATCGGAATGTTCGTGCCGCCGCCCGAGGCTCCAGGGGCCGGGATCATGGCCCGCTCGCGCGGGGTTCCAGAGCCGCAGGTCTGCGATGCCTGAGCCACGTTGTAGAGCTTCACGAACACCGGGGTCGCTGCCGAGATAGAGGACGCGTCAACCGACGTGATCGTGCAGGCCGCGGCGCACACCGCGACCGAGGTGGTGTTGTTCGCGACGATGATCGAGGTGACCGTGCCGCCGCAGGAAGCGCAGCTGTTGGTCGAGCCGATCAACGCCGTGCCTGCCGGGATCGACGCGCCGGTGTTCGAAGCGATAGTCTGGAGTGCAGCGGCGTCGGTGGTATCGAGGGTGGTGGTCACGCCGACCGAGGGCGCGCCAGTGCCAATCGGCCCGCTAATGGCAATCGATCCGCCAGGGGCGACGGCGACCCGCATGGTGTGCGTATCTGAAGGGCCGTTCCCGGTCGAGACCGTCGCGCCATTAAGACCGAGCACATCAACGCCTGGGGCGCCCGACGGGGTGATCAGCGGCTGGATCGAGCCGGCCGAGGAGTTCAGCGACGCGACGGCCGTGCCGGTTGAAACCGCCGTGATGTGGTACTCGACGAAGCGCCAACCGGCCGCCGGGACGAACCACGAGCCGCCGGCTGTGATGGCGGTTCCCGGAGTGACGGCGGTCCCGGTAGTGGTGTTGAAGGCCGGGACGTTGAAGTAATTGGTCCCGTCGATCGAGGCGCGCACCAAGCCGGAAAGGCCGGTGAAGGTCCCGGTGATCTGGAGTCCGACCGAACCCGCGCCCTGGCTGTTGACGATGATGTCGCCCGCGCCGGTGAAGCTCGTCGGCCCCTGGAGCACGTCATTTGGAGGGGCATTGACCGTGATCGCAGCCCCCGGAGGCACAACGGAGCCGGCCGAGGAGTTGACGTTGAACACCTCCGAGCCGCCAGAGATGGCGGTCAGGTTGACACGCACGAAGCGCCACCCCGAGGCCGGGACGGTCCATTGGCCCGCTGCGGTGGTGATCGGGGTCCCCGGCTGCACGATGGCGGCTGCGGGCGTGTAGGCCGCCACGCTGAACCACGTCGTGCCGTCGAGGCTGGCCTGGAAGGTGTAGGAGAGCCCGGTGCCCGAGCCGGTCGCCACGATGCCGACCGAGCCCGCGCCCTGGCTATTGACTTGGGTGGTGGCCGCGCAGGCGGCGGTGCAGGTGATCGGGCCGGTGAGGACGTCGTTGGGGGGAGAGTTGACGGTGACGTTGACCGGCGCTGCGCTGGTCGAGCCGCCCGCCAGAGTCGGCGTGCCGGTGCCGGTGGTGATCGATAGCGGCGCAGACCCAGTCGCCGTGATGCCAGCGACGTTCGTATTGGAGCCAATGTTGAAGGCAATCGACTGACCCGAATTGATCGGGTAGCCCGAGGTAGTTGCGGTGACGCTACCGTTGCCGAAGTTGAGGTAGGCCGTCACCGAGCCGTTATTGGTGATGACCGCCGTCGGGCCGGCGGAGCCGAAGGCGACATTAGACGTGACCGTGCTAGCGGCTAGGGAGGCCTGCCCTGTCGGGGCAAAAGCGGCGGTAGAAACTGTGCCGCTGAACGTCGCGTTGACGCAGCCTTTGCCGGTCGTATCTTCGTAGGGCGAAGCGTTTCGGCTAGGAGAAAGCGTCTGCCCGTTCGTCGTGCCGCAACTCGACGTGACGATAGGGACGGCAGACTGCGCAAACGCGCTGCCGGCAAGCCCAAACGGGCTCATCGCCAACAGCGCGATTAGCAGGGATCGGAAGGCGGCCATCAAGGTCTCCGGTCGAAAATAGGTCGGAGCCCTTCGGGCAGGTTACGCTTCGCGCACTGAAAAGCGGAGATCAGTCCTTGTGGCCGTGGTGGTAGTGGTGGATGTGCACGTGCTTGTGCTCGCCCTTGGCGTGCTCCTTGCGACCAGCCGCATGGCCAGCCTTCACGTGCTCCTTGTGGCCTTCCTTGTGCGCGGCCTTCTTCATGCCGGCGCGTTCGTGGGCCTTGGCCTCACGCTTCGGTTCGTGGCGCATCATGGCGCTTTCCTTTTCATCCGCCTGGCGCTCCGATGTAGAGACGCCTTCAAAGCGTATTCGCTGGCGCTTAGACCAGCGGCCGGCTTGCAATGTCCGGTAGGAAGCGGGCGCGAAAAGCCTTCGGCAGGCCCGCAAACACTGTGACGCTAGCGCGTTTGCCTAAGTTCTTCAATCGGCTAATTGCCGAGAACTAGAACCGTCCCGGTGCGAGCAAATCCGTCCGTCGCGCCCTTGTTGACCGTGCAGCCGTTCACCGTTACCGAAGTCACGCCTACCATCTCAAGCGCCGCGTTGTTGATTGCGACCCACGGAAGGCCAAGCACCTGTGTCGGGAACATCAGCGGCCACGTCACAGCCTGTGAAGCACCGCCAGCCGAGCCTAGCGAAAATGTCGTCCACTGAAGAATCAGGCCAGCGAATTTGACGTAGCCAGAGGACGGACTTGTTGGAACCGTCGCACCGACAGCCGCCTCCACGAAAGCCGTAGTAGCGAGCTGTGTCGTGTCTGTACCCGGTGCGGCAGTTGGTGCAGTTGGTATCCCAGTGAGTGCGGGGGAGGCCAGCGGGGCGTAGTCCTGGCCCTGGACATAAGCCGTTGTCGCCAGGCTGTTCGAGTTGTCGTTCAGTGCCGTCGTGGGCGCGGTCGGTACGCCGGTGAAGTGCGGCGAATTGATCGGTGCGAAGCCGGTAATGATAGCGGCCGCAGCGACTAGGGCTATGGCGTCGTAAGTGAATGTCTCGCCGTCTGGGAACGCCAGCGTGCAATCGTAAGTCTGCGTCGCGTCCGCGAAGATTGTGGTCGAGTTTTCATAGAAACGACCAGCCGCATCAGAGACTTGCGGGTTTGGGATGGGCGTCGCTAGGGCTTCGTCGGCGAACAGCGATGCAAGTGTCGAGCCCCCCGAGATGCGAACGGTCAGAGCGGCGCCGACTTGGAGCTGATCGTTCGCACCTATGCAGGGCTCAGCGAGCGGTAGAACGAGGCGACCGCTTGTCGTCGTCATGGCGCGATGCCTGTGCTAGCGTTCTGAATGGATTTCATCGAAGCGGTCATCGCTGGCCTGTTCGCCCCGCACTTCCTTTGGGCGCTTGGCCTGCTAACCATAGTACATTTCATGATGGGGCTACTGGGCATTGGCCCCTACCGGCGAGGGCTGAAACGCGTTCGGCAACCGGACACCAGCCAGGGCGCTCAGCGGGATTTCGACCGGCCGCACTATATTCCCCAGCCCGCTCAGTGCACTGTTCGTTACGGACCTTGGGGCGTTCGGCAGTGAGCGGGCAACCAGCGCAGGCGTGCCGCTAGGCCCGAGTCTAGAAGCCTGAATAGCCCGCGATAGGCCCTTGACGCCGGCTAGGGCCGCGCCACCCGCCAACGTACCTGCGGCCACGGAGAGTGCATTAGGGTCGTGCAGCAACGCAAGTGCAGCCGCCGCGCCTTCGCCCATCCCCGTCGCGCCAATGCCAATCGGCCCCATCAGCGCCTTAGCACGATTGGCTGAGCCCGACTGAGGTGGTGGCTTGAGGATCGACTGGCCAATCTGGGCCAGCTCGCCTAGATCGCCCGCTCCTTGACGTGCGACATTTTGAAAGTTGGAAAGCACCGCGCCACGAAGTAGCGGCGGGGAGATTTCGCCGTTGTCGCCAGATTTCGGCGCCAACTTCTCCACCGTCATAAGATTCTTGTACTGCCAGCGAGCGTTCTGAAACGCATCCCAATCGGTGGTCGGCATGTTCGCGGCGAGGCCATCGCCAAGGGCATCTTTGATCTGCGACGCGAAGCGGGCAACGTCCGAGTTGTCGTTTCTGGTCAGCAGATCGAGCGAGGAGCCGCGATTGGTGAGCGCCTGATACGCCTGACCTGAAATTCCGTTCGCATTTCTGACGCTGCCGATCTTCTCGGCCATGTTGAGGAGCGGCTTAGCGTCGTCGCCAAGCACTTCCTGTGCCTGACCGATGATCTGTCCGATTTTCGTCTGCACGGCGTCCGCCGTGGGCGCATCGATCCGATTGCGCGACGTGACATCGTCCAGCACGCCGCCGATTCGGGCGTGCGCTGTATTAAGTGCTGGGCCGGATACATCGCCACTGGGATCGCCATACGAGCCTGTCATGCCGCGCATGTAGGCTTGCCGCTGCTGGGCATTATTGGCTTGGTAGTCTTTGTTGCTGCCTAGCAGAACGTCGTCGGCATAGCGGTCATCGGCATTGGCCGAAATCTGCCCCACCCTAACCGGAATGCCATACTTGTTGATGGCCGTGTCGGCGAGTTGAGCGAGGCCGGGTGAGACCGTCTTGTTGCCCACCAGGCTACTCGCGACGCTTCCTGCCTTGTCGAGAACCGCAGGAACCGCAACCCCCGCTAAAGCCCCCGTAGCGAGTTGCTGAGCCACTGGTGCGGAATTGGCTCCGACACTAGGCGCGGTGGCGGCAACGCCGCGTAGCGCGTTCGTACCGGCCTGGGCGAGCATCCTGCCGCCGGCGCCCAAAGCAGTAGGCGCCTCAAGCTCGGGAACCGCCGCTGCGGCTATCGTGGCAGGGACGGTTTGACCAATGAAGCGACCAGTTTGAGCATAGGGATCGCCGACATGCTTTTGCGCATAGTCGCTCTGTTGCTGAGCGACACCCTGCTGAGCCGCATCTGCCAGGTCTTTTTGAGAGATACCGCCCTGAGTGGTCGCTAGCGCGTCCATCATCGGGTCGCCGCTTCCTGCCGCTGCGATTCCGCCGCCAGTCAGGCGCGAGGCAGAGGCCGCCGTATCCATCCCGACGCCTTGAGCTAGGCCCTCAAGCCCGCTCTCGGCTTTCTCGGCCAAGCCGCCAGGATTGATATGTTCCTGGCCCTTGAGGTCCACCCAATGGATCGCGGGGCCGGTAGGCTGTGGACTGTCCGGCTCGAGGAAGTAAGGGTTGCTTGGCGAGCCAGCCATGGCCTGCGTATCGAACTTACGGGCCGGGTCCTTTTCCATCTGCTGCGCAGTGGTTTGCTGCGCGGAAGTCATCGCAGAGCCGGTGGATTTGTAGATGTCGGTCGTGCCGGCAGGGAGTGCGCCAGCCGCCTCACCAGCAAGCGCGGCTTGGTCGTCAGCGCTCACGCCACTAGCGGATTTGGCAGAAGGCGTAGCCTGATCCGGCGTCGTTATCGCCGTATGTTCATCGGGTGTGAGACCGATCGAGCTGGCCACATCGTTCGATGCGGTGTCAGTGACGGGCGAGCCCCTATACCCATTGCCGAAAAGCTGCGTCCCAATCATCGTCCCGGTGGACGGATCGAACGGCGGCTTTACCCCGCGCTGCGCTACAATCTTCGGGTTGAAGAAGCTGTCGTAAGGCCCAGCGGTCACGTCCTTGACGTTGTTGAGCGCCGACTGAAATGCTGGGCTAGACGTATCCACGCTCTGAATGCGGCCGTTCTGGTAGGTCTCGAATTGGCCCGGCTCGGAAAGAACCTGACTGACGGTCCTCCCGGTGTCCTGCACCCGCTTGAGGATGGCGCCGGCCACGTTTCGCTGGCTCTCCGGGTTGTTAGGATCGGCTTCGACCAGAGAGGCGCGGGCGATCAAGTTCAACCCGGATTCGTCAGGAAGCGGAGGCGGCGCAGACTGGGACGATGGCGCGGAAGTTTGAGGCGCAGGCGTCAGTGGCGCCAGCTCGGGCACACCAAGGCTCGCGGCTACGTCATCAGCTACCGCCAAGGTAGCCCAGCCGCTTCGCAGCAGCCGCCTCCGCATCGAATCGCTTCGGCCCCACTTCGCCCTTCACGGCCGCCTGCTGCGCGGGGTCCATGTACTGCGCCTGGAATACGCGCGGATCGAATAGCTTCATCCAGCCAGGAAGCCACTGGTTATAGGTCTCGTAGCCGTGTGGCGGGATGCCTGCGGCTGGGTTGCCGTTCTTCCACGTCTCCCAGGCTTGGCGGGTGGCGTTGCCATAATCCTCGTTGCCTTCGAGCACGCCGGTCAGACGCTTGATGCCTAGGGGCGACGTTTCTTCGTGGGGCGTAGTCCCCGCAGCGATATCTGTTCCTTGATTGGTCGCGGGCAGCCCAAGCTGAGACATCTGCTGCGCCGCAACCGACAGTGCCATCTTGCGCACCTCTTCATAAGCGGCGGTCTGATCGGTCGTGGGCGCGAATGGCGTCTTGATGCCGTACTCAGCCGCGATCTGGCCGATTTTCCCCCAGAACGGCGCTTGCGGGCCGGTGCTGATGTCGCCAGCCGCTTGACGCAGGTTATCAAGGTTAGCCTTTCGGCCCTTGTAGCCGTTGGTGTAGTTCTCGAAGGCGGTTGCGGCATCGACGCTCGCCTGTGCACCGCCAGCAATACCCTTCGCGCCTGCGATGGTCGGGCTCGCAATTGGTGCGCCGGCTTGGCCCCCGGTCGCGGTCGGCGCCTGACCAATCGGCACGAAATATGGTTTTCCCGATTCGTCGTAGTTGACGATGCCCTTCTGCACAGCCCCGCTAGGAAGCGTGATTTCCATCGGCGATCCCGCCGCCGAGCCCTTAGCGCTTGCTTCCGCCACTGCCTGCTGCACGGCCGGTAGCGTGTTGAGATTGGCGAGATTGGTCGCCGTCGTAGTACTGGCCGCAACCGTGGGGGCGAAAGCGGCATGGGCGGCCTCTTGGCGAGCCGGTCCGGTAAGTGCGATATCCTGCTGAAAACCTGGCGCCTGGTCGATACCAGTAGCCGCAGTGATCGCACCCTGTACCAGTGGTTGGCGAAGTGGTGAATTAAGGTGCGCCTGTGCGCTTGCGATATTCGGGTCGGACGCTTGAAGTTGTTGCGTATTCGGGTAGCCCACGGGAGGGCTTGCCGCTCCGGTATTCCATGCGTTCGTGGGATGGGTCGATAGATTGACGCCCGCAGGCGCACCACCCGCCATCGCGCCAAAATTCGCGGCGTGTTCGCTATAGTGGTTCGTTAGGTCGTCCAACGCCTCGTCAGAGAAGTTCGCGTCTGAAAGGTGCTGGCCCACCGCATCAAGCGCCTGTGTCGGCAAGCCCTGAGATGCAAACTGTTGTCGTTCGGCGTTCCATGCGGCTAGTCGCTGATTCGGAGGCGCGGCCTTGATGCGGCCCACCGCATCCGATGCGGCCTGCATGGTCTGCTGGGCTTGCTGCAATTGTTGTGGGGAGGGTTGAGCGGGTTGCGGCTGCTGAGAGGATTGTTGCGCGTCCTGCGCACGCTGCGCTGCGATGGCGTCCGCAGCCTCCCCAAACGCGCCCGTCGCCACAGGCAACTTCGCTTGATTGAGGGCGCGTTGATAAGCTAGGTCCAGCACGGCTTTGCCCTGATCTGCCATACCGATCTGAGCCAGCCCGTTTAGTGCGCTTCCGACCGAATCTGGATTACTGAGGTCAACGCCATGCAACGCACTCAGCGCGCGGTTCTGCTGGACAAGCGCAAGCTGAGAGGCCGCATTCTGCGTCTGCTGACCGGCGATTTGCCCAGGAAGCGCGGCGGCGTTCCAGTCTATGAAGCTCATTTAAGACACCGTGATCGGGGGGGCCGTGATGCCCTGGAGCGCAGAGGGATCAATGAACTCTCCCGATCCGCCGATCTGGCCGGGGTTAAAGCTACTGCTACCGCCTAACGCGCTGCTGATTTGGCCATAACTTGAGCCGGCCAAGTTCCCCACGCCAGTCAGGGCGCTTCCAAAAGCATTGGCCCCTATGAGCCCCGCCGTTCCGGTCGCCCCAGCCGCCAAATTGCGCGCGTTGGCATTCTGGGCCGCGAGGTTAGTTCCGGCGCTGGCGTAGATGTTCGAGCCTTGAAGACCTTGCCCCTCCTGGTTCTGCAATAGCCCCTCGTATCCCTGTAGCGCGCTCCCGGCCTGCCCCTGAGCGTAGTTGTTCAGCGCCTTGGCTGTCGCGGAGGAATTGAAAGACGGGGCATTGGCGTACTCAATCCCTTGCTCGCCCTGACCGAGTTGGAACTGATAGTTGGTCGAGTTGAGGTAGTTCTTGAACGCCGCATCTGAAGCCGCCGGATTGCCTCCTATGCCTAACAGCCCAGAAAGCGCCCCGGCCGATTCGTTGCCGGCGCCGATGATCGGATTGACATCGTTGCCTATCGTGCCGAGCAGCGCGTTATTGGCCGCAAGTGTGGCGTTCGAGGCGTTGCCTTGAGCCTTCGCGGCATTACCCGCCGCACCCGATTGAAGGGCGGCAGACCCTAGGCTTGCGGCTGCACCGATGGCGGCGACTGGCACTCAGCGTCTCCCGAGACATCTTCGATAGGAGCCGCTTCGCGGGAGTGACGAACGTGCAGAACCTGCAAGCCATCGGGGCTATATTGAATGAGGCATGAGCCGATGTCTAGAACGAGCGGTCGGGCCGTGAGAACCTGGATTTGCCGATAGCCGGCGTGCGCTGACCAGCGGTTGTAAAGCGCGATAGCCTTCTCGACGTTGTTCTGAAGGCATCCCTCCATCGTGGCTCCCACTAAGGCGTCGTGCACCGGGTCCTCGCCATGATCGTCGGCGACAAGTTGATGGATCGCTTCGTGAAAACGCTGGCCGTCATATCGGCTCGGCTTGTCGCGAATTGCCCAATCGACGTAGCTCAGCGAGCGATACGACCCGTCCACCATCTCGCCCATCAGATCGAACGCCTTCTCACGCCGGAACACTTCTCGGAACCCAGCGTGCAAGGCCCAGACATCGGCGCCCTTGTTGCCGTCTGGAACCAGTGTGACGATTTCGACCGCATCGCTCTTGGTGAACATCTCGCGCAGGCCTTCTGAGCGAGCCTCCAGCATCTGCCGGCCGCGTCCATCAGGCAGCGCGAGCGTGTGCACGGCATAGAGCCCTTGCTGCAGCTTCACGTAGATATAACCGCCTCTTTGCTCATCGGTCAGGAAGGCGAAGTTGTTCGGATTGGCGATAGTATCAGTCAGATCGAGCTGGTGCGTGCCGCCGAGCCAGGGGCGCACTTCGGGGTGTGCGGCGATCTCATTGAAGCGCGTCGCATCCAGCGTGCGAATCATAGCGTGGCCCAGCCGATGTTCAGATTCACCACATTCGCCGCATCGGCCTTGGCGAACAGCTCTTGCGAGTTGACCAGGGATTGGCCCGAGAGCGGTAGCACGCTCGTTTGCCCTGCGCCTATGTTCATGGCGTTCACCAAAATCTCGCCAGTCGCGGGAGAGCCGCCAAGCGGCACGCGATAGACCGTCACCTGATGCGCGCCAGTGTCGTTGTTGCAGGCGGTGACCTTCAGGAACAGCATCTCGGTCGAACCGAAGGCCGCCAGCACCGGATTGGTGGTGGTGGCGATCAGAACCGCGTCGGTATTGCCAAGCGCAAGCGCCACGTTGCCTCTCCAGTCAGGCTATCTGATGCCATGCAACAGCGTGCCAAACATAGCCGACATATGTCGCCACCGTCGTATCATAGTAAAGGTCGCCCTCGGTTTTACCGGCCGCGACCGGCGCACCCGTGCCGAAAGTCGCGACAATCGCCACGAAATCTAACTGGGATAGCGCAAGAAGCGCCATCAGCGACGGAAGGGTTGCTTGCGGCTCACCAGCGGTCGCTACGGCCAGAAGATCGAGCGCGCTGACACTGGAGCCACCCGACGCAGCCAGGGCTTCCTGGGCGATCTGGAGGGCGTGCTCGGCATTCCCGGCCGCTGCCGCGATGGCCGCTTCCAACGCAGCGATCTGCGCCGGTGTCAGGTTGGCACTATTCGAGAAGGTCTGAAGCCATCGGCGCCAGGGCAGGGAGAACTGTCCGTCGCCACCCAACACCGGGACCGTCGTCGGCGGGATATTCGGAGTGGTGACGCCTGTGCTACTCAAACGCGTGGCTCATTCGCTGAACCACCTTGGATAGCGACAATCACCGGGTCGAGTATCTTGAACTCGCCCACCCAGCCAGGCTGCTGCACCAAGCCGAGATTGCGCCATGTCGCCTTATAGTTATAGGCCCCAACCGGCCCAATCGCGCCATCCAGCCATGAGGTCCATGTCCTCGCGCCATCGTAAGAGAACCGCGCCTTGGCGACCGGGGCTGGTGCATCAGGCGCTCCAACACCCCGCACGCAGGCCAGCGACACATTGTTAAGCCGCTGCACCCCACCCGTCAGCCAGATCACCGCTGTGGTCAGCACCTGCCGCGTCGCGCCATCGTCGGTCTGATTGCTGGCGTCCAGTAGCCAGACGCGACCGTCTATTCCCGAGCCGACCCATATCGTGTCGCCTTGGCCGGTAGAGGTCTGCCCAAGATATAGCCCAACATCGCTATCCTGCTGAGCCTGGCTACCCCACTGCGCCCACGGGTCTGTGCCCGCCGCTGCGGCGGCGCAGTCATAGGCGTAGCTCTCACCCAAGCCGACGAGGTTCATCACGTAGAACCAGTGACCCTCGATCCCGGCGCGGAATGAGATGATCTGCGCGGCATTGTCGGCGTTGGCCCGTAGGCGATCATCGATGTACGGTGTCGAGACCTTGATCGGCACGGCCGACGAGCGATAGACCGAGAGGTCGTCTCCCACCCAGAACAGGGCGTTGTCGATATCGGTGACGACAGAGCTTTGGGCAGGAGTTCCCCGGATATAGGTACGCCCGAGCGACTCGGCGAAGGGCGCGGTCAGCGAGCCGTTGAAGTCCCAAATCTCGGTGCGGTCGGTCTTGAGGAAATACAGCTCTTCCGCCAGCACCGCGACCTCGATAATCGGGCCGGGCGAGGTCTGAGCGAAGGAGAAGTTAGCGGCGTTGATGCTGGTCGCGTCGCCGACCTTGGAAAAGAAGAACTGGTTAATGCCGGATACCGTGTAAACGAAGATGTTGTAGAGCACGACGACGCTGGAGAACGGCGGCAGGCGCGAGACGCCGTCGTCGAAGAACTGTATCTGGGTGAGCGTCGTGCCGTCATAAACATAGAGACCACCGCCCGTCGTGATGGCGAGCTGCGAATTGGTCGCCGCCATGCGGGGGTTGGTACCATACGGGATAGCGCTGATGAGCGACGTATTGCCGTAGAGTGATCCGGCCGAGACGCTGAACAGCCGACCGTTGAAGAGGCCAGGATTCTGGAGTTGCCGCAGGATCGGCCCGGAGCCCAGCGTGCCGTAGAGCGTTAGCCCCGGACGCCCGATTCTGACTGTCTTCTTGGGGCCGTTAGGCGATGCCTCGGCGTAGCAGTTTACCGTGCGGAGGACGGGTCCGCCAATAGAGGGGCGGCCAGAGACGCCGGTGGCGAAATCAATATCCACGCCAAGTCACTACATCCGATGGCGTTCGGCGCGCGTCGTCAGCCCGGGCGCATGCGTGACGCCGGTTTCGTGCTCTTTTTGGAACACATCCACGCGGCGCTCCGACTTGGGGGCTTCGTAGCCCATGCTAATCGCTTTTCTTTGCGAAATAGCCTTGGTCGATCCAGGCTTAGGCCCATCGGCGTTGGCCCAGTTGGTTCCGGTCTTCATTTGTCGGTTCCTTTGAACGGATCGTGACCGTCGCGGTTGAGGACGCGGTCCTTGAAGAACGGCCCATGCGCGTCCACGTGAAACGGAATGCGCTGCGGATCGCCGCGCTTGCGCGCCTTGTGGGCCTCCGCGTAGGTCCCGTAGTCGCGCATGGCGTCCGCCGCCTTATCGCGCGGCGAGTCTTCCCACGCCCTGTCGCTGACGCCCTGCTCCTTGGCGCCGATCTTATCGGAGCGGCGATCCGCCTTCGTGCCCTCGAAGCGCTTCACTTGCTAAGCCCCTTCAAAGTCTCGGCTAGCTGGGCGCGCTTGCGCTCGGTTGGGTTCTTGCTGTGCTCGGCCTTGGCCAGCTTCTTGGCCGGGATTTTCTCGCTCTGCGGTACATGCAGCTCGCGATGCAGCGCGCCCTTGTGCTTCACAGCCCCGGCGATCCAGTGCTCTGGTTCTCCGCGCCCCGAGTCCTCCCGGTGCTCGTGGTAGGACTTGTGCCGCTCCTTGGCCGGACGCGTCTCGGCGGTCATCGCGCGTCAGTCCTTCGAGCGGACAGCGTTGCGGCCAAGTTCGCGGTCCCACGTCTCGGCCTTCTTGCCCTTGCGCTCCGCGCCGCGTCCGTGCGGCTTCGGCGGTTCGCGGCCGCCGCAGGCGTACTCTTTGCGGAAGTGCGCGTGACGTTCGCGGGCGTCCATGTGTTCGGTCATGGGAGGGGGACTCCGACAATGATGGTGCGGGTCGCCCTTCGGGCCAGCGCGAAAGGTAGGCGATTTCGTGAGGCGTAGCAATGACGAACGATGGTATAAGGACGGAGCGGTCGGCTCGCCTTCAACGAGCCGCCGCCCCTGACCAACAACGTCATGCGAGGACGTGAGATGGCTACCCAAGGACTTACCACGCTTGCCCGGTTTGAGACGAAGTTTCTCCGACTAGGCGCAGCCGAGTGCTGGCCATGGCAGGCAGGGCGAGACAAGGACGGGTATGGTGCTTTCTATCTCGGCACGAACAATGTGCGCGCTCACTCCGCTTCTTGGCGATTATACAGGGGAGACATACCAGATGGTATGTGGGTTCTACACAAGTGCGACAATCCTCCCTGTGTAAATCCAGATCACCTATTTATAGGAACGCCATTAGATAATGTAACCGACATGATAATAAAAGGTCGTAGACGCGTAATGATTGGAGATCAGCGATTCAATACTAAGTTATCCGCAAGTGATATTCCTGTCATTAGGCAATTATTGATGAAAGTAAATAGTATAAGCGCTATTGCGGATGAATATGGGGTAACTAGGGGGGCGATTGGTTCTATTAAGTACGGTAATTCGTGGAATCATATACCGCTAACCTCTCCAAAAATTACCTGACCCCTTTTTACCCCATGGTCTAAACCATACCGACGTGGGCCGGTCGAAATCCTCCACCTTGCGATGCCAGTCGGCGGCATGCTGCGCGATTCGTGTAGCGGTCGCGGCATCGGCCGCCGCCACGCCTTGGTCATCCATCAGCGCATCAGCCAAGCCATAAGTGAATCCCAATATCCACTCACTCGGCACGTCTATAGCATCGCTCGGCAATACAACGTCGTTAGCCTCGCGAACAACCGTGGCATTGATTGTCCCTCCGAGCTGCGGAACCGGCCAAATCCACATCTGCGTCGTGGACACCTGGCGGTCGAACATGAAGATAGACGGAGACTGCGCGGGCGACATCTTATTAGGCAATAACATATAGTCCACGTAACTAAACTGTCCGAGCGGACGTTCATAAAGGTTGGGCGCGGGGGTGATTACCCATCGCGCTTCCTCGATCCCGGCTACGTAGGGCGTAATAGCTACCGTTTGCGCCATGGCGGGTGCGGTCAGCGCTATCTGTGTCTGCCGGAAGACGTTCGGCCCATCGGTCTGCAACGCCTTCAGCAGCCCGTTGATGACGATCATGCCTTGCGCGTTCTGATCGTCGTTAGGCACCCATGGCGGCGTCAATACCCCCAGCATTCGAAATGCTCGGGTGATGGCCCCTTGGGCGGTCAGGGTCCATGTAACCGACACGACGTTCCTACCTCACCCTATAGATGCCGAAGTAGGAAAGCCCCGTAACCGTCAAGTTGGCGCCGGCATTACTGGTGTTGTCCACCACGCCCATGAATACCACGTCACCCGCCGTGCAATTCAGGCCGCCGGAGACGTCGGCATTGAAGAACCCTTTCGGCCCATTGCTCAATATCCCCGGACGCACATTGCTGTTCAGCACCTGGCCATCCGTTGGCCATGGCGCCTTTCCGCACTCGATGAAAACCTCGAAATCACCGTCGAGGGGTCCAGGTCCAGGCGTTTCTGCGTAGACGAGGTTGATTGAGGCGTAGACCTGATAGATGCCTGAGACAGGAATGGTGAAACCCGGTCCTGTCGCGCCGAAGGCCCCATGCGCCGGACTTCCAGCCGGCGTAGGCGTCGTGAGGCTCGCAACGCCATCGGGGTTGTAGGCAGGGGTCGGCGCCGAGCTGGTGACGAGGCTGTTCCACGGAACCCAGAACGTGTCGGGGACTTCCTGCCCGGCCCACGCCACGTCGCCCGTCAACGTCATCTGGGCCGCAGCTTGAATCAGAAAACTGGGGTCCTCGATCCACATCGTACCCGTGCCGATCCGATCGATGACAAAGGCATCGGTTGGCAGCAGAAAAGTCGCCTCGGGGTAATTCCTAAACTGCGGCATCAAACTGCCTCATGGTGTCGAAATCGCAGGAAGGTCTGAGTCGGACTGAGTGGGGTAGATCACCACCGCCGTAACGGTCGGCGTTCCATCGTTGCCTTGTATCAGCCCAAGGCCCCAGTAATTAAATGGATCAGGATAACTCAACTTACCCAGCGAAACCACGGGAGAGCCATTAAGGCTCATGCGAAGTTTTGACCCGTCAGAGGAAATGGCGGCCCTATATGGGGGTGTCGCAACACCCGCTGTGTTGGGAGAATTGTCGGAGGCGCTTAGGTTGACCGAGAACACCTGCGCGTTAGTCAGGTTAACTTGCGCACCTTCCCCGTTCGTATTCGCATTGTTGTAGGCATTGGACAGAACCGAGCTGCTGCCTGGAACTAAGCTCATATACAGCACCAGCGTGACATTGGGGTAGAGCGCGAAGATGTTCTGATTGAAGGTGGGCCATGTCTGAGTGTCGGAGTTCGCTTGCAGCCCCAGCCCAGCAATCCAATCCTGCACGGGATCGAAATTCCCATTTGGACTATATGCGTAGAACAGCGGGCCAAACGGATCGCGAGCCGCGTCGGGCGTAACCGCATATCGATTCTTGGCGACATCGGCCACCATCAGGGGCGCGTCACCACTTGGCACTGCGTAGTCAGCCAGCCACGTTGGCGCCGGCTGATAAAAGGACCATTGCCGGCCATCAAACCCGATGGCCCAGCCAGCCGGGAAAGGCGCCGGATCGAGCACTAAGCTATTGCTGTTGCTCGGCGCGCCGACGCGGCCCGTGATGAAGGTCACATCGTCCGCCAGCACGTTCGGGCTAATCGGCGTGCCGATGGTCGATGGCTGACCGGGCTCAGGAATGTTCGGCGAGGCTGTCACGCTCTCTGTCAGCGACATGGGCGATAGCGCGCCTGGTAGCTGGTTCTGGCCGCCGTTGTGGTACTGCCCCGGCGGCGCGACGATAAAGCCGCCCGTGACGCTCTGGAGGGCCGTATCGTCGGTCAGGCGGTCGGGGTTGTCTTGCGGCGGGCGCGCGTCGGGGAACGGGATGCCCTCGGGGTAAACGCGGGGCGGCTGCATTTGCGGCGGGCGAGGATCGAGACACTTGCGATCAACTCGCAAGTTGTCCCATTCGACGTAAAGCTGGCTTCGCCTCACTCGCTGGCCGCAACGATCGCAAATCGCCCAAGCGTCGGCGGGTTTGTAGGTGTCGTAATTTCGGTAATGCAGGGTCGTTGACACGAAGGCGCGACCTCACGCGGGTTGGCCCAAAAATCATCCAATCAGGTTGTTGGTTGGAAGCTATAACCCAGCCGTTGCAAACGTGCTCCGCCAGTCACCAACAGAAGGAATGAATCGGCAAGTAGTCTTGGCCTTGGCATTTTCCGAGTCGAACTCACTGTCCCTCTCTAATTCAGGCTCTCTACGCCAGATAGATACTAGGCCTTTATTGCGCTGAGTTGACGTAAATAGGTACCACGCCTGGGTAGTCTCGACCCCCAGGTACGGATTGACCAGCGCGCCTTCGGGCATCAGCCCCATCTGCTTGATCGCGTTGATGTCGTTGTTCGCCGTCGAGGTGCGGAGCTGCGATTCGAGCACGCGTGTGGCGTTGAACATGTCGGCGGCCGAGAGCAGCAGCCGGCGCGGGTGCAGGCTGATCTGAAGGCCGCGCGAGTTCTGCGCCAGGTAGACGCGCTTGATCATGTCCTCCAGCGAGGACTCGCTGAAGTCGGCGTTGACGGTCGGAAGGTTGGACTGGTTGCCCGACTTGGTCGGATGCGAGGCGCTGTAGAGGGGCTGGCCGTCGCCATAGAGGTAGGAGCCCGAGAAGCCGTTCAGGAACACGTTGGCGTGGGCCAGTTCGATGGTGGTGTGCAGCGAGAAGGCCAGCGACTCGGCGCGGGGCAGGCTGACTTCGGTGTAAAGCTGGTCCTCCAGTTCCTCACGCGTCACCTGATAGCCGAGACCCAGCACGTAGGGCGTCGCCAGCGTGGCGTAGCCTTCGGCGTCGGCGTCGTAGGTAATCGGCGCACCTTCCGTCTTGGTGCGGGCCAAGCCGAAGCCGGTGGCTTCGATCAGGCGCTCGGTGGCGAGTTCGCCCTCGACCTTGTCGAAGCACTCGCTCCAGACATCGGGAAACTCGTCGTAGTTCAGCCCGAACCATTCAAGCACGCCAGGCCATAGGCCGTCAGGGTGGTTTGAGCGGGTGATTACTGCGGCCATGGGGCGGCGTCCTTATGCTAGCGGGCTATGGCCTAGATGCCGGTCCCAGTGCTGGGGGTCTGTTCGGTCGAAGCGTTCAGGCGAACCAGGAACTTGCAGTTCGCCGAGCCAGCCACGTTGTCGGGCTCGGGCAGCACGCCGACGATGTTGAGCTGCGCGTTGGCTGACGTGCCGACCTGGTTGGCGGCCAGTTGCCAGCCGGACCAGCCCGTGTAGATTGAGCCGGCGCCGCTCGCGAGATTGGCGTTCTTGCCGACGATGGTCGAAGCCGGAACGCCACCCGAGTCGTTGGACTGCACCGAGAAGATCGTGCTCGGGTCGTCGGCAACGAGGACATACCAGACGGATGCATCGTTGGCCGGTTTATAGGCGGGGCCAGGATTGCCCGAGAGGCCGAACAGCGAGCCCGGATTGTAGTTGCCGAGCTGTGTCGTGCCCTTGCCCTGGAACCCGACGATCACGCCGGTGATCGGGTGCGAGGACCCAACCGCGACGAGGTTGACGCCGTTGATCCCGTTCACATCGGCGGAAGCCGCAAGCTTGACCACCGGATCGCCGACGTACATGGCGTTAGTGGTGCTTGCGGGGACCGAGTAGAGATTGACGCTGTCGCGCCAGTCCTTCGCGCCCTGAATCTGGACAGGGACGAGGCCGTAAGGGGTATTCGGGTTTGCCATTTCGGCCTTCCTCTACTTGAAGTTCGTCGGCGCGCGACGGCGCAGGGCCGAGCCGCCCATTTTCACCCCGGCGGGCACGTAGCTGACGCCTTCGTCCAGATCGGAGCCGGCCGGTGCGCCCTCGCCTGATGGCGCGCCATCGGCTGCGCCGTGGTAGACACGGCCCTCCATCATCGCCTCGCGGCGCTGGACGATGTCCTCGTTGTCCTCCTGCCAGAAGTCTTTCGGCTTGCGGCACAGGTAGGTGTAGGTCGGGTTGCCGGCGCGATCCGCCTCGGCGAACATCCGCACCCGTTCGGTCGATTCCGAGTCGGTCGCCTCGGGATTGAACCCGTCTCCGAGATCGCCGGTAGTGACGAAGTCGTAGTCGTCCATCTTAGTCGCCATGCGCAGGCGCCCGGGCCGATCATCGATCCAGCGGTAGACGTAGTTTTCCTTGTCGAGGCATTCGAGCGGGATGCAGTCCAATCGGTACTGCATCATCCGATTGAGCGAGCCGGCGTTGCGGCGGCGGCGCTGCCCTGCCACTGCTTGGGCGCGCGGTGGGCGACCACGGCGGGGGGCTTCGTGTGTCTCGACTTCCAAGGCGCCGCGCTCCTGTGTGCGTCAGAAGCGCGGTGTTGCGCCCCTAACTCGGATTCTCGGCCCAATAGCTCTTGGCGTAGCGGTCCTGGGCCTGTTGGACCGTCAGCCCTCGATTGGTGAACAGCCGTTGCAGGCGCTGTTCGAATTGCTGACGCATCGCGGACGGGATGTCCGCAAAGCCCCGCTCGGTGGTTGCCCTGGTCGTCTGTGTCGTGCGGCTCGGGGTTTGCACGACGGGCGGACGCCTGACTTGAGAGAGCGGGATTTCTTCCTTTGGCGCTTCGCGCACTGGCGTCGTCTCAGCGGCGCCAAAGTACTCGGGGAACCGCTTTCGTGCCGCCATTTCGCCGGCCTCAAGCTGGTCCTCGATACTGAATCCGGCGGCTTCGGCCTTTCGGATGGCCGTCACCGCGACCGCCTGAGCGCCTTGGTCCTCGTTGAACCAGGAATTGCGCGCGATCCATGCCGCCGTCTTGGGATGTGGCCCGGAGTGGGCCGCAACTTCCCTGGCGGCGGCGGCGGCGGCTTCGGGGTCCTTCGCGTCGGCGGCGGCCCTGACCTTGGCTTCCGCCTCGGCAAGCAGTCGTCTGCGATCTTCCTCGAACGCCGCCTCGGCGGCTTGGGCCGCCCGCTTGGCTCGTTCGGCTAACTCTGCGTTACGCTGACGAGTCGCGACGAGTTCGGTGGGGGTCCGGTCAAGGAACTGAAACTCGTCTTCCCACTTGGTGGGATCGCGCTTCCATTCTTCCTTGGGCGCCCAGCCCATTCGCTTTGCGATCCGCTGGGCCAACTCCCTCTCACCTTCGGTGGGCTGAGTTGCTTGTTCCGATGATTGCCCCGCTTCCGCTTCGGCGTCAATAGCCGGCGTTTCGACGGTTTCTGGGGCAGGTGTTTCGACTTTGGTTTCTTCCAGATCAGCCGCGACATTACCGGGCTGGCCGTCCACGATCTCTTTCATGGAGCGGCGGGGTATATTTAGCGTGCGGGGCATTGCGTCGCGGGTCCTTGCGCTTGGCGAAGTTTAGCCGTAATCGTTGCTTCGCTGCGCCGTTGGCGTGGCCCCACCCTAGAAGCCCCCCGCCCAGCCGACGCACCCCGTGTCGGCTGGGTTTGGTTTTAGTCCTGCGGCGGCTCGATCACGCCACCCACGTCCTTGTCCTTGATCAGCCGGTAGCGGCGGCCGTCCTTGCCGACCGCCTCGCCGCCGGCGTAGCGAGCGATCCAGACGAGGTCGCCGACCTTGGGCGCCAGTTCCGGGTAGCTCTCGTAGAAATCGTCGTAGTTGAAGGCGACGGGACTGGCCGAAATGATGCGCCCGCACTGCATCGCCATTTCCATCTGGTCGCGGGACTCGGCCGTGATATAGATGCTGCCGAGCTTGTCTGGCATCTCCGGCATGGCCACCAGCACGTTGTATTCGACCATGCGTATGCCCGGCATGCATTCGTTCTGGCCTGGGATCAGCTTGAGCACGGTGTCCTTGATCTGGCCGTAGAACTCCACGTCCGGCTTGCGGCGCGCCATGGCGCCGGCCAGCGAGTCGGCGAACTTGTCCATCTGGCTCATGGCGGGCGGTGCAGCGACAGGCTTGTTCATCGATTTCCCTTCGGGTTGATCTGGATTTCAGAATAGCGGCCCCAATCGGTTTCGAGGAAGGCCATATAGCAGTCGGCGCGAGTGCGCAGTTCAAGCAGCGATTCTGGCGTCGCCTCTCCGGATGCCCACGAGCGAGAGACCCAATCCTCCCGGCAGGCCAGCGCCATCGCTTCGTAGCGAGCCGCGACCCATTCAGTGACCGGATGGCTGGCCCAGGCCGCAAACTCTTCCGAGGTCAGCGCGGTGGGGCCTCGGTAGGGTTTGGGGCAGACACCTAGGAAAGGCTGGGGTAACGGCTGAGCACGCGCCATCAGGCGTCCGCCCACGTTTCACCAGCCACCGCATCGAGCGGCAATCGGGCCAGATCGTCATCAACGAATCGCCGCTCGCGGCGGTCGAACACGCCCCAAGCCGGACCCTCAAGATACGCCTGCGCCACATAGCGCTTGGGCGAATCGTTGAACCAGACGGCTTCGAGCTTAAGGTGCTGGGGATGGAGTTGCATGTGGCCCTTCGGGCGGCTCGGGAGGTTGAAGAGTTTCCAGATCGGCGACACTACCCGTCTGCGCGATCCTGTCGGCTTCCTTGTGGATGTCGTGCGTATCCTTCGCGGCCAAGCCCAACTCCCGCGCCGTCTTGGCGTGCACCAATCCGGTATCCGCCACGCTCTTCTGCGCCTTGATCTGCGCGTCCGTCAATTTGGTATGCACCTCCGCGCCTCGTAGCTCGGCATCGGCCGACTTGAGCTTGGCGGTGGCGGCGATGTCCTCAGTCTTGGCGATCATCAGCGGGTTAGGCGGCACATCGGCGAAGAACCTGTCTGGTCGGTCGGTGTCCATCGTTTCCAGCGCATCGCGCGCCAACTCACGCGCCGGCCCAGGTTGCGTCATACCAGCGGCCTGTCCAATCTCCGATTCGGCCAACTGCATCTGCGTCTGGATACGGGCGATCTTCTGCATCTTGGTCACAACGGCGGGATCAGCGACGGGCTGAATATCGGTTCCGTCGCCAGAGAAGTCAGCGTCGAAATCGCCGCCTGTCAGTTCGGCATACTGTCTGCGCTCCCGATCCGTGCCCCAGCGCTTGAGGCAGCGGTACATCAACCGGAACTCGGCCTTGAAGCCGCGATAGACCCGCTTGTAGATCGCGCTGAACGCCTGGAGCGCCTGGTTCTGCAAGGCGAGCGTCGTGCCCACCGGGGCCGTAGAGGGGGCCTCACCCGTGATCACGTCCTTGACCGACGCGATATCCTTGGCCGCCGCTAGCAGTAGTTCCAGCAGCTTGAAGGTGACATCGGACGGGTGAGGTACGGTGCGCTCCCAAATGGCGTTACGCAGATCGGGGCCTGACGTGCTGACCACCTTGTACTCGCCCGGTTGGAAGAACAGCGAGCCGCCGGCGCCTGAGCCTTGCAGCCTGACCGACGAACCAATGAAGCCGCCGCCGGCGATCTCGGCCGTGCCGGCGTCGAGAAGCTGGTTGATCGAGGTATCAACGCTGTCAGTGATGCTCTCCAGCAACTTGCCAAAGCCGATACCGTAGAACTTTCCGCGCGGGTCGGGCAGGAACAAGTAGGGCGCGTACAGTTCCCAGCGGTCGATCCGCATGACCTGACCGCTGGTCTGGTTGATCATGATGTCGGCAAGCGTATAGGCCGGCTCGATCCGCATCAGCGTCTTGGTGTCTATGTCAACCGTGACCACGTAGGGCTCAGCCAAGCCGTCCTCGTCCAGATCGTCCAGCCGGTGCTGTTCGATGAACTTGCGGGGTTGCTCGGGGTCCTCGCCGATCTTGGGTAGGTCTACGTCGGGCCGGTAGATGCCGGTGCGCTGGCGCTGCTCGACTTCGTAGGGGTAGACCTCGAAGTCTTCCGTGATCCTTGGGCAGCGATACAGGCTCTTCGTGTCGTTGTGCACCGTCAAGCGGAGCGCGCTGACGTATTCCGAGCACAGGCCCGACGTGCCCATGTAGATTTTCTTGAACGCCGCGCCGGTGATCGGAATCTGGTGCAGCAGGAGGTCGGTGTCGCCCTCCCAATCGTCCATCTGGTAGAAGATCAGCCAGTTGAGGAAGTGCTTGACGCGCTCGGCTCTGGCGTTGCGCGCGTCGATGGCAAGCGAGGCTTGCTGTTCCTGCTGCTGTTGCGCCGCGAGAGCCTGCGCTGCCTGCTGAGCCTGTGGCGAAGGCGGCTGACCGGGAGGCTGACCGGGTGCGGGCTGCGGCGGTGGATTGGCCTGCGCGACCTGTCCCGGCGTCGGCTTCTTGTGCGGGGGCATGAACACTTTGACGCTGACGACGCTATCGCCCTTGACCAACTCAGGCCCAGCCCGCGCCGCGAATTGCTGGCTGGCAGTGGTCAGGATCGGGTAGTGGATGTCAGCCGAGTTGTCCCACAGGCCCTCGCCTGAGGCGTAGCCAGACGACTCGGTTCCTTCGCCCTCTTCCTGCGCCGCTATCGCCAGCGACCGCTCGGCCAGGTTCTTCCACGACATGCGCGAGGCGTCATCGATTTCCCACTGGCGCACGGCCTCGACGCCAATTCGACCTAGTACGGCGGGGTCCAGCAGGTGCGAGATGTCGCCGTTCGCGTCGGTGAAGCCGCGAAGGCGTTGCAGACTTTCGGGCTCAGCGCCGGTCTCGTTGCCGGGCGGCGTGAGCCCCTGCGTTGACGTGTCAATCGTCGCTTGCGGCTCGGGTGTCGGGATGCGCTGGACGCGAGTAATGAGGGCCATCAGATCATACCCTCGGCACGGGCCTTCTCAATCCGCGCGAGTTGTTCGTCCGACATCGGCGAGCCCTCGGCTTTATAACGCACCAGTTCCTTTGTCAGCCACAACTCATACTCGGCGTATATTTCTTGCAGCCGAGCGATTAGCGCAGGTACTGAGGCCGGTTCGTCCCACCAGCAATAGGTTACGCCCGTAGACGAATCGTCATATCCGCCGCGCTCTTCGTGCCTCCACGCGATATGCGCGATTTTATTTCCGTCGCCCGGGACGAATTTGACTTGCCGTGATCCCCAGCCGAAATGGATTTCCATCAGTCGTCCCGCACAATGAGCTGAACGACCGTCTTTTGCGCCGGCCTTTCCTCTTCGTCGTCCTTCGGGCCAAAGTCCTCGCGCGTGCCGGCTGAGCCGTATAGCAGATAGCTTTCGAAGAAGACCGTCAGACCCCAAAGGCGTGGCGTATATCGCCCATCCTCATCTGGGCAAAACGCAGACGCAGCCAAGCGGCAGGCTTCGCGGCGAATCCAGAAACCGAACAGAAAATACCGCAGATCGAACTTATCTCGCGCCTCGTCAGCCACCGTCGTGGCCCCTCCCCTTCGGCGCAGTCTCTTCCTTCGCCAGCTCAGCCCGCTTCGCCGCGTCGTGCTTGCCGAGCCAAGCGCGCACCTTCTCGACATCCTCGGGCGAAATCTCGATAGCGGTGACGGTCGGGCTCAGCGCCCCGCGCGCTTCGAGCTGCACCCAGCCCCCGGGCTTGTGGGTAAAGCGAAGCAGCGTGCCGTCTTCGAAGGGGATTTCTAGCGGTTCAGGCATTTCCGTTCCAAGCTCTGATTGCGAACGCGCTCGCCGCCGAGAATAACGTTAGTGCGATCACGATTCGCAGAGCCATCGTTGCGCTAGGGACGGGCCGATCATTCCACGATACTTCAACGGCTCCCGGCGCTAGCAGAAAGCCGCACCCAAGTACGGCGAAAAAGACGGCTCCCAACCAGATCAATATCCAGCCCTCTTGTTCCTCACCCTTCGCCCAACCGGCGCACGCTCGGCCTCGCGCAGCCTCACGGCCCGCACCCAGTCCTGGTGCGTCGCGTTCAGCTTCGCTTCCTCGACTTCGGCGGGGGTGTAGGTGCGGGGGGCGTCAGACATTCTTGCACAGCCACGGAGCGCGCAGGACAAGCTGTCTGGCGATTAGCGTCAGAGGACCGTAAGGCACACTCGGCGAGCCGAAGCCAAACCACCATCGGTCGCCATACCGACGCTCAAGCCATTCAATGTGCAGCAGTTCGCGAGTGCGCGGCCAGACAAGCAGCAGGGCCGTAGTGGTGCCCGCGAAGAACCAAGCGATCTCAGCCATGGGCTTGCCAACACGCTGCAAACCGCATCGGGGCATTCATGGGGGAACCAGATGCCCGATAGCGGATATAGGTCGTCAGCGAGTTGGCGTGAAAGCGCCAACGCTCATTGCCGATGTCAACCACGCCATCCGAGATAGGCTTGGGACATTCAGGCACGCTTTGGCGATCCAGAATGTCAGCGCCATCCGACTTGGCGAAGTCCAGCGTCGTGAGCGTGATTGTGCGTGTTAGTTCGCGCCGGGTCACGCCATCGCCCTCCACAGGGAACCCTTGACGCCAATCTGTAACGACCAGGTGCGAGGGGCGTCGCTCATCGTCTCGCGATATCCCCGAGAACGTAAAAACCTTCGTAAAGCGAGTATTTTCCGGCTCCTGATTTCGGACGCACAATCTTGGTCGCGCCCTCTTCGGGATTGATCAGTAGCACGACCTCTCCGGGATATTCCCAAGGTAGCGATATCACCATCGCGCCAAACTCGTCGCGGGGAGCAAAATAGTTGAAAGCCGCACCGAAAACGCACATCTGCGAGTGTTTCGTTCCGCCCATGTGGTCTGTGATGTCAACCAAGGGGCGGAACTCCCGCTCGGCTAGCCACGCGTTGATCTGGCCCACCAACGGATAGGTGTCTAGTTCCAGCCCGCTAGTCTCAGCCTCGATTGAATCCTCGGCACAGGAGATGCAAAGCAGGACGCTGTCCACGTAGCTCATCGCGCCGGTCCATCGTGGTTCACGGCGCGGGGGCGCAACGGCACGCCTCGCAGTCCAGGATCGTCGTCAGGAACGGTTATCTCGACTTTCTCAGTCGGCAAACCGCCCCATGGAGTGTTCCAACGCCACCAAAGCTTAACGCGCGCCCAAGGCGTCAGCTTGGCAGTCTGCGGATGTGCGGTCGAAAATAGGCCGATACCATCGTTCATCGCATCGGCCTCGCTCAGGTCTTCGGCCACTTAGTAGCCTCCCCTCGGATTGCGCACGCGCCTTTGGCGGGGCGGCGTGTTCTGCGCTAGCATATTCGCCGCGAACGGAACAGCGAAAGTCAGCGCCGCTGCGTCGCCTAGGTCAGGCGAGGCACCCAACCGCTTCTTGATCTTCTCCTTGTCCTCCAGCACCAGCTCGTTGTTGGTGTTGTGCCGCGTCGCCTGCGGACCCCACACCGGGGCGCCGATATCGGCATGAAGCGCATCGCTATCCGGCACTTGCACCCCGCCAGGCGATTCGAACCAGTCGCGCATCAGGTCCCACATCTCAGCCCGGCGGTTGAGGTACATCTCCTCGCCAGTCGGGCCACGACCTATCGGCGACGAGCCGAAGTTGACCGCGTTCAGCCTGGCGCCGTAGCCCATGTCCATCAGGTTGTCGTACACGCCAGCCCCGTTCGAGCCGACATCGATGTTGACCGCGTCTGGGCTCAGACGGTCGATTACCGTCGCAAGTCGCTGGGCGAGGTAAACCGTATCGCCCTCAGGCTCCCACGTCTCGCAGATGCGCTGGCCAAGCCGGCGCCCGCAGCGGTCGATGATGCCCACCCGATCTTGGTCGCGGGCCGGATCGATACCGAGAATGATCGGCCCGCGCCCAATGATTTCCTCTTCCGGCTTGCGCGCCTTCATGATGCTGAGCGCCGGGATGAAGCTGTTGCCCGACGTCTGGAACGCGAGATCGAACGTCGCGGGGTATTCGGCGTGGAAGTCGGGGCAGATTTTCTCCGGATCGAGCGACTTGCCTTGGGCGATCTCGCGATTGGTCAGGTAGGCCCAGTAGACCTGCTCCCACGTCAGCTCGTGCAATTCGCCGTATTCGCGGAACTCCGGCGGACACCTGTCGGCGAAGGACTTTGGGCATTTCTCCTGATAATCGTCGCCCCAGAACCACGGAATGAAGATCGCTTCGTACTCAGACTTCTCGTGAATCGCCGCCATGGCGTAGCTGTGGAAGACATTTCCGATGCCGTCGGCGGTCGATTCGAGGATGCCCTCGGTTCCGTCCACCTTGGCGAGCGCCGTGGTCAGCAGGGACTTCACGTGGCTTTCGGCGTTAGGCCAGTAGCTGACCTCTGAGCCGTGGAAAAGCTGAATGGTGTCCGACCGTCCTACCTCTTTGCTCCCCGCCGTTGCGACATGGTAGCCGCAGTCGTTGGCGGCAAATACCAGCTCTTTCGCGTTGGCCGCCTTGGTCTTGGGGCGCATGTGCGCCGGCATCAAGTCCTGGAACCGCTGCGCCATGCCGAACAAGTTCGCCGTCGCGGGGTCTTCGTGCGTGAGGATGAATGCCCTGAGGGCCCTTGAGGATCGCCAAAGCTTCCAATAGAATCGCGCCTGGATATAGGTGCTGATCCCGAGCTGACGTCCTTTGACGATCAGGGCACGAACCCACCTCTTCGTCTCTAGCTGACGCTCAAGTCGTGCGTGCAAATGCCGCTGCGCTCGGTTGAGCCGAAACGGAACGACCTCGCCGCTCTTGGTTCTGATCTTGAGGCACGTCCGCGCGAAGAACTCGAAGTCGTCAACGCAGCGAAGGGCGAGTTGGCGGGCCTGGTCGAGGATTTCGGGCGTGATGGTGCTCAAGCCGCGATCTTCGCCCTAGCGTCGGCGTCAAGCCACCAGCCCTCACTCCACGTGTTGTGGATCGCGATGCCGTGCGGCCTAAGGCGCTTGCGCATCCGGAAGATGTAGACATCGATTATCTTGTCGTAGGGCGGGTTGTCTCGGTCGCCATAAAGCGCCGCGTAGATACGTTGCCGGGTCGTGCATCCCTGTGTCTTCGCCAGCATCCCCAGAATGCGCGCCTCGTAGGCCGTCAGCCGCCATTCTGGGGGCGAGGCGTAGGTCAGACCCAGCGCCTCCTCCAAGGCCGCCACGCGCCACTCCAGGGCTTCGATGCGCTCCCTGTCGGTCAAATCAATCCGCGCCCCCGCAGGATGGCGCCTATCATACCGGGACCGTGCACCACCATCTCCAACCCCAGCGCCTTGAAGTTCCCGGCCGAAATAGCGGCGTCCCTCGCCTCCGCCATCCAGCTGCCAGTCGTCTCGAACTTCGCAACCACCTCGCCATCCTCGCGCCGCAACTCAACCGGCTGATTGTGCTCGGCAAGCGGTGCGGGTTGAGCCGAGGCGTGGTGCTCGCCGTCCGCCGAGTAGCAGCAATCCCATCCGTACATCTCGAACCGATGGTAGCCAAGGGCGCGGAACAGCGCCTGGGTGACGAGCGTGATGCTGACGGCACACGGAATGGCGACTTTGCCGGCCGGAGCGGGCTCGAAATCATCCAGCCGCCAGATGCGAACGTCGCGCCCCTTCAGCTTGTCGAACACGCTCGGGTGCACCTTGCTCGCCAGCAGGTAGGTCATGGCGCTCGGTGGATCGTCGGGCAGGAAGTCGGCGACAAGCGACTGTTGGTCGCAGACGCACCAGTAGTCCGGCCTAAGGCCGCGTTCTAGGAACAGGCTTAGCGCGCCGTTGAGGGCGACAACGATCTCTTTGGTAAAACAAACAGCCCCTAGACGCTCCCACAGAGCCTCGTCGCGGGCGCTCGGCCCCGAGCCTACAATTATCACCGATCTGAGCGGAACGGCCTCAGGCAGCCCGCGTAGCTCGTTGGCGGCCATGTTGGCGCGGGCTTCCGCCTCGGGAGGCGTGGTGATCTGGAACGTGACCGTGGTGGCGACGCCTTCGGCGACTTGCGAGCCGTCCATGCGTTACACGCCGCCGGCGCCCATGACGACGACGTGAAGGCCGTTACGGTAGAGGAATATTTCGCCCGAGCGCGCCTTGATGCTCACCTTCACGTTCGTGGCAGCGCCGGCAATCGTGCCGTTCGTGACGGGATAGACGCTCAGAGCCGTGGCCGAATCATTGAACACCACGTAGCTCTTGTTGGTCCCGCCCGACGAAAGCCGAATCCCCCGCGTGGTCAGCGAGACCACGGCCACGATCACATTGCCAGGCGTGACGGGAGTCGCGACCGACTGCTGATTGGTCCCGGCTGCATTGACGACCTGCAGGTTGCCGTCAATCGGCCCATTCCCGCCGCTTCCCGACAGGTTCATGTACCAGTTGCCGGTGATGCTGGTGTCGTAGCCTGTGGCGTTGTCGAAGGTCGCTACTGTCTGGGCCGGAAGGGTGACGGCTGCAGTGCTCGCGCCGCCGTTGATCGTGTCGCCGGAGCCGTTCGCCGGGAAAACGAGGACATCGTTATTCGTGGCGTTGATAACCGTGACGGGACAGCCCTTGAGATTCCAGGCCCCCGAGACCCCCACGGCTCGCGGAAGAGCCACCGCAGCTCCAGCAACAGCCGTCGTGATTCGGTTGACCTGAGCGGCAAGCGCAAGCGCCGTGGCCTGCGTAGCCGGGCTGACGGCCGTCAAAAGGTCAGCCGTCGATCCTCCCACGAAGGAAAATCGGGTGCTTTGGATAGTTGCCGTTTGGACCATGGCGAAGGGCTCTCTGTGCTGGTTGAGCCGCTTCGCGGGCAGGATGAGAATAGGCTATGCGAGGTAGCGCGCAAGCTTTCAGAATGATACGCTTGACCACATGACCGGCGAACAGCTCAAGGCCGCACGCAACGCCATCGGCGCGACTCAGCACCGACTAGCGGCACTGATTGGCGTTCAGCCGCTGATGGTGCTGCGCTGGGAAAACGACCAGACGCCTGTTCCAGTTCGGACGGCTCTGCTCATGCACGTCATGCAGGGCGGTCGGGTTACGCTGGAGGGGTTGGAGACGATCAGGGCGCTCTACGAGCCGGACTGAGCCAGCCTCCGCTTCACGCTCGCGGGCGCAGTCAGCAGCCACAGCCAGTGGCGAAGGGTGTTGGTCATTTTGCGCTCCTTAGCCAGTCGTTGAGGCGGCGATACCAGGACTGGCGATTATATACTTTGCAAACGCATTAGACTGCGCTATAAGAATCCATCAACGGATTCAAAGCGATGTCCATTCTCAGCCAGCCCCATTTCCACGACGAAACCGCCGCTTTCGAGTACGTCGAAGCGGCTCTTTGGCCCCAAGGTCCGGTCTGCCCGCACTGTGGTTGCATGGGTCGTGTCTCGGCGCTCGCGCCCGTCCGTGGACACGTCAGCAAGAAGAGCCCCGAAGGCGCGATCCGCCTCGGTGTGAAGTTCTGCGGCGACTGCCGTAAGCAATTCACCGTCCGCGTCGGCACGATCTTCGAAGAGTCGAAACTCCCCATGACGAAGTGGCTGCAAGCCATCTTCCTGATGGTTTCGAGCAAGAAGGGCGTGTCGAGCCACCAGCTCATGCGGACCCTGGAAACCACCTACAAGACCGCGTGGTTTCTCTCGCACCGCATCCGGGAAGCCATGCGCGAGGGCGACCTAGCGCCGTTCGGCTCGGGCGGCGGCGATGTCGAAGTTGACGAAACCTACATCGGCCGCGAACCCGACGCCGGCACGGATCGCAGCGGTGGCGTGGACAAGATGAAGGTGCTGCGCCTGATCGACCGCACGACCGGCCGTAGCCGTTCAATGGTCCTGGACAACGTGAACACCCGGACGATTGCCGAAGCGGTGTCCGCCAACCTCGCTCGCGAGGCCCGTCTGATCACGGACCAAGCCGGCTACTACAAGCGCGTCGGCGCCACCTTCGCGGCGCACGTCACGGTCAACCACAGCATCAAAGAGTACGTCTCCAAGCTGGACCCGTCCGTGCATACGAACACGATTGAAGGCTCGTTTTCGATCTTCAAGCGCGGCATGCGCGGCGTCTATCAGCATTGCGCCAAGAAGCACCTGCACCGCTATCTGGCCGAATTCGATTTCCGGTACTCGCATCGCGTCGCGCTTGGCATCGGCGACGAAGAGCGCGCCGGCATCGCGCTGGACGGCTTCCGGGGTCGCCGCCTGACCTACCGATCAACTGACGGCTGGAACGCGGCCCAAGGCGACCGGTAAGAGGCACCGCTCGCGCTGGATCACGAAGCGTCACACCTAGGGGGCTCCATACAGACATGATATGTTCCGCGCGATGACTGCGCCGGCCGCCTCGCGTGACCCGCTGTTTGCAGGGTTCTACAGCCTGAAAGAGGCTGCAGTGCTGCTTGGGCTTCCGAACAATCGTCGCCTGAAAGGATGGCTTGACGGCTGGAACAACAGTGGCGCTGGTCCAATCATCAACCGCGACTTTCCCGAAGGCGCTGTGAGCTTCCTCGATCTGATGGAGCTTCGCTTTGTCGATCATTTCACGCGCCAGAACGTGCCGCTGCAAACAATTCGGCGGGCCGCTGAACGCGCGCGACATGAATGGGGGGTGCAACATCCCTTGGCGCTCTCAAATGCGAAATACCTCACTGACCGCCGCAGAATATTTGGCCAGGTAGCCGAAGAAGACGGCGACAAATACACATGGGATATGGCGACCAACCAGCTTGAGATGTGGGTCGCAATCGAGAACATCATCGTCAAAGGTGTTGAGTTCTCGCCGGCAACAGAGCTGGCTCGCCTCTGGCGCCCGCGCCCTGATTGCCCAAACGTTATTCTTGACCCGAGGATTGCCTTCGGGCGCCCGTCCATCGGTTCGCGCGGCGTCCCCACTGTCGCTTTGTTCAAGCAGTGGAAGGCCGAAGATGGCGATAGCGGCCGCGTAGCTTCGTGGTTTCACGTGAAAACGGAAGAAGTCACCGAGGCGGTCGAGTTTGAGTTGCTGATGGCCGCTTGAAAATTCGAGCCGACGAACATGTCTCTCCCGAGATCGTTCGGGCCGTGGTTTCCATGGCCATCAGTAAGGGATTCGAGTTTTCACACGTATACGAGGCCAACCAAGGAGGCCACAAAGACGAGCATTGGATAACGGCGTTCGCCAACGACGGCGGCGAGGCCATCATCACAGCAGACAGCGATTTTCATAAGCGACCGGCACAAGTTGTAGCCGTGTTTAACACCGGGATGAAGGTTATTCACCTTCCGCCCAAGTGGGGAAACGCTAAGTGTCACCTCCAGGCCGCTTAGAGTATGATGAACATGCAAACAGCCCGGCCGAATTCGGCCGGGCTGTTTCAGCGACGACCAAAACTTTCACGGGTCGCGGTCGCGCTGTCGCTAAGGACTTGATTTATGGCAGATTCCCTGGAGTCGGTCAACGTTGCCGCACGCCTATATCGCCGGTGGATCGAGGACGCGCTCAAAACGCCGCCGACGATTTCAAGGGCCGGCAACATTGCGCGCTGGACTGGCGTTGCCGAGGGGCTAGAGGCCGCGGCGGCTGAGTTGGAGCGCCTTCGGGTTTGGTCGAAGCCGGTACCGGCTTCTTATGGCGACCTTTCGGATCTGCCAGCCGAGCTACTCGCCCAGCTCAGCGGCGCGAAGACTGACCCGCTCGAAGAGCAAATACACGCCATCGTCAAGGCGGCTGGTGATGAAATCGAGCTTGATATGGTCTTGATTGAGCTTTTCCGCCGTCATGGCGAAATACACCAGCGCAGGTTCATTACGAATAAAGCTTATCGCATGGCCCAGAAGGGTGTCATTCACATCGTTCCTGGCCGAAAAGGCGTCTATTCAATCCACCCTCAGGAAAAACGGGTGGTCGAGGACGGTGACTTCGGCGGATATTCGTCAGCACCAAAACCGACAGCCAAGGAGACCTTCTCGGCCGATCTGGATGACGAGATTCCCTTTTGACGGAAAACGCCCCGCCGTTGCGGGCGGGGCGTTCCGGTGTTGGGCCTGGCAAGAGCGGAGTGACGGCTACCCACCTACAGCTCCGAGGGTGCAAGTCCCTCCAGGTCCACCTCCATTTAGTACCGAGTGAGCATGGCGAAACAGTGAACCGGGTGCAAGGCACCCTATGGATTGGCGCACAAGGATGGCTCAGACGATTGGCCAGTTCCGCAAAGTCGGTGATCTGATCGCCGCCTTCACGCGGCTTGGCTGCGAGGTGCGTTACACGCGCGTAGTCGTCTATCTTGACCAATCCACAGGTCAACCCAGCGACCCGGTCCGCTTCCTCCACAACCCGAAAACCGGGGGGTTCGTACCCATTGGGGATTTGGAGGACGATGAGCGCGTTCCGCCCAGCGAAGTTGAAAACTGGGAACGTCGTCTTGGTGTGGGCTCCGTGGACAACGGCGCGGTCCAATAGGGCATTAACTCCCAGTTAGGCGGCGCATGGGCGTTCTCCACGCATTGACGCCACGTGTTTCGACGCTAGATAGAACCCCACATGAAAGCTGCGCAGACTATGCCTCGCATCAAAGTCAGCGTGGTGGCTTTTCAAGAGGGCGACCTGTGGGTCGCCCAATGCGTCGAATACGACATAGCCGCCCACGCCCCCGCTCTTCCGAAGCTACCGGAGGCATTCGAGAAGGCGATTGCCGAGAACCTGTGCATCAACGCCGAGTTGGGGCGCCAGGGGCTTGACGGGATTCCCGCCGCGCCGCCGCGCTTTCGCAAACTCTTCAAATCTGGCCTGGAACTTAAGACGCCGCGCCGCGCGCCTGCCTCTGACGTCGGCAAGGTTGAGATTGGACGGCTAAGAGTTGCCGAAGCACACGCAGCCTAGCGCCGCCACTGGCGCCACGCAGATAGACAAGTTCCGCGACCTGGCGCGCGAGCTTGATTGCGACACCGACGAAGCCGCCTTCAAGGCGAAGCTGGTGAAGATCGCCAAGGCGCCACGTCAGCCGGCCGAAAAGAAGACGTGACCCCCGATCTAGGCGTCATTCTGATCTGCGCGACAATTGCCATTGCGGCAGGGCTTGTCCTGCGCGCACTCGGCGAGGTCGCGAATCAACTAGCCCAACTCCGCACGGAAATGCTGCGCTATCACACCCGGATGGGAGAGGGTCACCTTCTGCGCGAGATCGCTCATACGTCGGAGAAAATGGCGGAATACCTACACAGAATATCGGATCGAGACTTGGGGTAAGAAAAATACTTCAAGGGCTCGGCGGAGGCCTTAGAACAGCGCCCCGTCGGTCAAATGCGCCGGTTTTCCGTCAGCAATCATGGCATCAACGTTTACCTTCGTGCCGGGGGAGATAACCGATAATTGCGCCTGCCACTTCGCGGGAAAATCCACGAAGAACCACGCAATCTCACCAATACTGAGTTGCACAGTCAGGATTCCGTTCCCGCCCATGCTCACGGTCGCCATCGTTGCCGAGAACCTGATCCGCTTGCCGATGTAAGGACGCAGAAGCAAATCCACCTGAAGGTCCGTGGGGGGAGTGCCGCTGTAGAGGGCCGTGAACTTGTCGGAGACCGACGGCGGCGCGTAGTCGGCTCCATTGATCGGAGGGGCGCTGGCCGCGACTTGCGCCGGAGGCGTCGGCGGCGGCGACCACTTGCGCACCACCCATAAGCCACCCGCGAGCAGAACCAGCACAAGGGGCAGGTAGTTGACCCAGCCAAAACCGCGCGGCACCAGCGCTCGCAGCTTCGGCGCATCCTTGATGGCTTGGTTTCCAGCCATAATTAGGCTGGCGAGAGCCAAGCAGGCGTATTCGATAGCCCCCATGCCCTCAGCATAGCTTCAGCGCCATGCGTTTGCAAAAGGCATAATCGCCAAACCGAGGGCTCGGTTACAGTGAAGATCAACCGAGGGGCGTTTCCGGCATGGTGGCTAATGGCGGTCGCGCGCGCCGTTGGGGCGCATACGCTGCATTTGGAATAACGGTTGCCCTCTTAGGGCAGGCGACCGCTGCTCAGCCACCACACCCAGGCCATGGAGCTGGCGACGCAGGCTCCGTAGCCAATCAAGCTCCAAAGACCACAACGCAACCAAGCGCTCCGGTCCCCATCGAACGCGACGTAGAGCGCGTTGCCAGCGCGCTTGAATCCAAGAACACCTACGACCAGTCCACCAAGGGCCAGCAAGACGCACACGAGGCCGCTAAGGCCGCGACAGACGCCGCCGCATCGGCCCGAGACGCCGCCAATTGGGCGGGGGGCATGCTCATCGCCGCTTGGGCTGAGACGACCGTAACGCTCGTTGGCGTTATCTTGGTCGGCGCCACGCTCGTTTACGCGAAGAAATCCGCCGAGGCCGCCAGCGACGCCACTGTCGAGATGGGAAAGACCGCTAAAGCAACCAAAGATGCCGCTTGGGCGTCCGAGATAGCGGCACGAAACAGCGTCACCGCCACAACCCTCATTAGAGAGAATACCAGGGCGGAATTGCGCGCCTATATTGCTCTCGAAGGGATAGATTTTGAATGGACAGACACTCACGCGGCCGTTGTTCAGGTGAGTTGGAAAAACAATGGCGCCACGCCTACCGTGCGGGCCTTGACCCAAACAAACGTGAGAATGGAAGACTCGGACATGCCAGAGGGGTTTGAATATCCAGACGTCACAAGGGACAAACCCGTAATAGTCTCTCTGGGTCCCGGACAACACCGTAATTTCCACACAAACGAGAAAATTCACGTAGTAGATATCGAGAACGTCCAATCCGGGTATAAACACATACATGTTTGGGGATGGATTGAGTACTGTGACGTCTTCGACGGAAAAATCAGACACAGATCGGAGTTTTGCTCGGTACTCAAGACTCTCGGAAAAAAGGCAGAGAAGGTTTCGTACGTCTGGAACTCCTATGGGCCTTTCAATGGGACAGACGGGGACTGCTATCGAAAGCCAACCACATAGCGCGGCTATCGCCGCAATGACGCGCACCGCGCGCCTCCCTAACCGGACCTATCCCCTCTCATGAGATGGCCCCGGCAGGGCGAAACGGCTTCCACCGTCTGCGCCATAATACCGGTCTTGTCCTTCTTTGCCGCCTCGCGGCGCTTCCTCATGTATTCTCGCTGGTAGGCGTTGCGGTCGAACTTGGAGCCTGCTGGCCGTTCGCCGCCGGCAATGCCTGTGTCGCCGGCGTCAGCCAGAGCTGGTTCAGACGCGCCGCATAAATCTCGTTCGCTCCCCACTGGGTTTGCGGGATGCTGTATGGCCACGGCGAGGCGAGGTTTTGGTTCGGCATCGGTTGCCCGGAGTGGGGGCAAAGATTTGCAGACATGGACGTCGCCGCTCCATCGAGGCTCGCCGCAGAATTTGCAGGCCGGGGCTTTCATCGACAACGAGTCTAACAGCGAAGTGCAGGTTAGTCTAACTCTTTTCCGGTTCGCCCTTCGCCTGCGCCGCGACGAGCCAGGCGTGCAAGTCGCCGGTCACGTTGTGGTCTACGCCAACTCGATCCCCATACTTCTTCGGGTTCTTGCGGCCAGAGGTCCACTTGAAGGCGTCTATCGCTACACGCCCAGCCGCTGGATCAAGCTCGCCACGAGCAATCTGACGTCCCATGTCGGCTATGTCATCATGGTCCGCATCACCTGAAAGCATCATCGCGCGCGCGTATTGGTCAACGAAACCAACTAGTTCTGGCCTTTCGTCGTGGTTAGCCGCCCACTTCAGCACGGCCGCCTTGCTTGGCATCGTGTCATCGCGGCAGATAGACCGAAGGCTCTCCCCCTCGATCAGTCGCTCGCAGATGGCGTTGGCGATAGCGTGGCTGAACTCGACCGGCTGCTTGTGTGCGGGGGCCGGCGCGTAGCGCTCAGCGGCCAGCCGCTGCATCTCGGCTTTCGCGTCTTCGGAGACTAATGGGGGAACGATGCTCACGCTCGCTTAGCTACCCCCCTCGCCCCTGTTGCTCAAGGGGGTGATTGCGGCTTAGTTTGTTTCTCGGCGATCTCAAGGGAGAGCCTGTCTCCGAGCCAGCCAGCTTGCTGGTAGGTCCATGCATAGGCGATGGCTCGGTAAACATCGTCGCGCTTGGCATGGGGAAAGCGAACCCGCAACTCCTTCAATAGGTTAGCACCAGTTAGGTCGCCCATCAATAGGTCTGCGATCTCTTCCCAAATCATGCCGCACCAAATCTGCGCTTGCGGATCAGTTCCTGCGATTTGGCATAGCGCAGGTTCATCGCCTGTATCCACGACATGACCTCTAACCCGCACTCACGAGCTGGAGCAGCGTACTTTACCTGCGGGTCGTTTGGCCACACCCCGTAGCGAGCCCGATACTTGTAGGCGCACCATCCGTCAGATTTATTCCGGTCTCTGGCGTACGCTTTCACCTGCGACATGAAGCTGACCTTGGTGATCCAGTCGTCGGATTTGTTGCGCTTGTCAGCCGTCTTCGATTCGCGCTTCTCGTTCAGCTCGACCAGCTCGCCCTCGCGGTGAACCACATCGGTCTGCTTCATCGTCTGTTCGGCGCCGCAGTTGGGGCAGGCTTTCGAGCGCAGAGGAATCACGAAAGCGCATTTCTTGCACTCGTGCGGCAGTGCCTCCTTGGGCTTCGGTTCGTAGGCGTCGCCCAGCGTTCCCTGGCTTAGTCGTTCGTGGTGAACATCGGTCACGAAGCCCAGCTTGAGCGTCGTGTCGGAGTGATCGAGTATCAGCAAATCTTCCTTGCCATTGGCCGTCCGAAGTCCCCGACCGAGGATTTGCACGTAGAGGATTTCGCTACGCGTTGGCCTGGCGAGCACGATGCAGCGCACGTCCCAATCCACACCTGTCGTCAGCACGCCGACGTTGCAGACCACCGGGATCGAGCCATCTCGAAAGCCTCTGGCTAGCGCCCGGCGATCAGCACCCTCGGTGTTCGCATCCACGTATCCGGCGTTGATCCCGTGAGCGAGGAAGCTGTCTTGCAGGCTCTTGGCGTGAGCGCGATCCACGGCGAAAACCAGCGTTGGCCTTCCCTCTGCTTTGGCTCTCCAGGTGCTGACGACATCGGCCACCAATTCCCGCTTGTCCATGGCCCGGGACAGGTCGCCCTCGTGGTAATCCCCGGCGACGATGCGAACCCCGCGCAAATCGGGATGGCTCGGAGCGAAGACGCGGAACTTGGAAAGAAAGCCCTTCTCGATCAGGTCTTTGGTCGTCGCAGAGACTATCAGCGTGTCGTAGAGCCTGCCCAGCCCTCGCGTCCACGGCGTGGCGCTTAGGCCAATGAACGGCACGCCAAGCCAATCCTCGTCTGCCATCCAGTCATGGAACAGCTTAAAATCACGGTGGGCCTCGTCCACCAGCACCAAGTCTGCCTTAGGGATTTTGCGCCGGCTGAGAGTCTGCACGCTGGCGATCTGAACGCGTTTGTTAGCGTCGGTCATGTGGTGCTGCGCCTGGATAACCCCCAAGTCGGTTATCCCTTCGGCCGCGAAGGCCCTCACCGTCTGATCAATCAGCTCGATAGCTGGGACCGTGAAGACGATCCGCTTGCCCTTGTCCAAGGCCGACTGGACGATTGAGCCAGCTAAAACAGTTTTGCCGTAGCCGGTCGGAGCTTGCAGCAACGGGCGCCTGAACCCAGCCCTCAGGGCGTCGCGTAGCCGGTCAACCGCAGCCGCTTGGTGCGCGTGAAGCGTCTTCACCATCGGCTAAATCCCTACCGATGATATAGACTTTCGTGAATCTAGGCTCAGCCTAGCAGGATAGGTCTGTGACTCCGTGAGAGTCGTTCCTTGGTGAGCCACTTGAATCTCTCTCTTCATCTATATCTCTATCTGTTCGGAGGGTGTTCAACACGTGTTAGACAGCCGTTAAACACGTGTTGAACACGTGTTCCATGTCATTGATCTTCTTCCGGATTTCCAACTACCCTGAGCTTGGGTCGCAGCGCGAACCCGCGAGCCTTGGCGCTAGCGCGCCCTGCGGCGCCGCGGCTTTCAATGAAGGCTTGATAGGTCGCAATTTCCGCTTCGCAGCGGTCGTTGGTCAGGTAGGTGACGCCCTTGATAATGTGGGCGCGCAGCTTTCCCCTAGCGACTAAAGTTCGTCGGATCGGTCGCCATTCTTCAGCGGTAATCCCAAGTCGGCTTTGAATCTCGACCTCAGGGACTTGGGCGCCTCTCGCGTAGATGCACAGAATGGCAGTTGCGTAGGCACCGCGTTCGGAAGGCGATAAGCCGATCATACCGTCGTTGAAGGCAACCGGATCGCACTTGAACCAAGGGAGACCGCTCACGCCCGCACGCGCCAATCTCTG